>Ga0116229_10001253_pt1 | contig 39147 bp, 34 predicted proteins | sample S1TSphgellanicum_3_FD_87313 | JGI IMG/M metagenome (GOLD analysis project Ga0116229, IMG submission 87313) | Host-associated microbial communities from peat moss isolated from Minnesota, USA - S1T2_Fc - Sphagnum magellanicum MG | ecosystem: Host-associated > Plants > Peat moss > Unclassified...
AATTTAAATTCTTCAAGAAAGAATTCAAGACGGTTAAGTTCTGATCAAGACCCATTATTCATGATCAGTTCTATACAGAGAATCTTCCCATTCTTGGTGGGCAGAAAGCTGCAGTGTCAGACTCAGTTAACGGATGGTGTGCAGCCGACAACATCGTCCAGACGGATGGACAGAGGGACGACGTGGACGGATGACGGGACGGGCGGGTTCAGGGACTGTCCGTAGCCACTATCCGTCCGGAGTCAGGGGAAGGAACTTTCTTCCTTTACAATATATGATATGGGTATGAATAATTTTTTAAATACTCAATACCAAGACCGGGCGGGTATGAAAGTTTCAAAATAAATACCATCATTGGACAAGTGATCGTTACCTACCTACCTACTAGAAACCCTAAAATGGGTGTATTATGAATCCACCCAAAATATACCATACAATTAATTATACATGGCAAAGCAAGTGATATCAACTATCATCTTAAATTTGCTCCCTAAATGCACACACTATGTACATAATTTTTAATATGCACTTCATCATTTTGCAAGACTAAGGAATGAAGTGAGTTAAAAAGTACAAATCTCCATGAAAATTGAAGTTCTAGATGGTTATACAAAAGGTATGCAAAATTTGAATTTCAATTTTGCACAACTTGCCTACTATCTTGCATCTTTTGGGATTTATGGGAGTTTTTTTTATTATAGTTTTTTACCTTTGTTGCATTATCTTTAAGACCAATGAAACATAAGTCTTTTAAGTGCATCACCGATGAGAAATTGGGATAGACAAACATTTGGTGATCCTATGGTGATGTATGTAATTATTTTCTTTAGCGAATGGATTCGTAATTAAAGTGTTTCATGAAGATGTGTTTGATTTGTGTGATGATTCACTTACATTAATTTCAATCCAAATTTCATCAAACACAAAATCGGTTTTCTCCTAGTAGGGATGCATTTCTTATAAGATAACTTAAAAACATGTTTTTTTCCCACGTATTACATGATTAGGGCAAATGTGTGAAGGGGAAAGGTGAAATTGAAGAAAAATGGTATGGGAGCTCTAACACAAATGCAAATCATGTTAGATTGTTTTTTTAACCTTTTTCAATTCAACATTTTTCAAAAATAACATATGTAAAAAACAATTTCAACTATGTAGCATGCAACATTTAATTTTGTTAAAATATGTTATTTATTAATGAAACTTGATATGTCTCTTCAATTTCTCTATGGGTGTAAAAACATAATAAATCCTCATACAAGGTTGGTGACAACAGATACATGCAACAAAACAATAATTGAGAAAAGGTGATTAATCACCCCATAATGCATGTGAATCATTACTTAGTTTTGTTTTCTTTTAAACTTTGAAAGGTCTTGTTCCTCACCTCCTTTGATTTGAACTTTGTGTTAAAAGTGAGATAGTCATCCCAATAGATTGAACAATATCTTGTTCTATTATAAAGTTTTTTAAAGTTTCACATCAATTCTACCTATAGAGTTTGAATTATAACCAATTAAGAACAAAATGAAATGAAAAAGGATTACTACAAGGTGTTAGGGTTACCTTCTGATGCTAGCACCCATGATGTGAAGCAAGTATTTCGCAATTTAGCCCTCCAATTCCACCTAGATCGGCATGTTCATGTTTCCAAGTATTTAAAGGAAATTGTTATCCATCATTTTAAAGAGTTGTCCAAAGCTTATGAAGTCCTTAGCAATGAACGTAAACAAGTTATGTATCACTAGGGTGGTGGTTCAAGCCATGCAACAACCTCTACTTCTCACAAGTGTGACATTTCTTCCTTGTGTTTTGAAAGTAATCATAATCTTGTACTCAATATGCTTGGGTTGAATTTTTTCATCTTTCTTCCCCATGAAATCTAAAACAATGATGGTCAATCATATGATCATTCTTCTTCACATAAAACTCATGGTTCATTATTTTAGTTTTGAAACCAAAGCTCAAATTAAACCACTTTTTTGGTTGCCAAATGTTTACCTACTTAACAATGGAGTTTACACTTGGGCTTTCTATAAATTTTCTATGGGTTGTCACTAGTCATGACCATATTTCACAACATAAAATTCTATGAGTTTTTTGGATACTTAATGAAAATTGAGAAAATTGAAAATCTAGATTGAAAGTCTTTGATCTAAAACTTTTTTTTTTAACAACTCCTTCAAACTCACATGGATAGATTTCACATTTTTTTCAATTGAACACATGAAAGTTAATTTGAAAATTAAGCATTCAAATATGAGTTGTAATATAATTGACAAATTAATGTTTTTCATCAAATTGCTTAAAGTTCAAAGTTTAGGTGGAACTTGTTTAATTGAAAACCCAAAGTTGTATACAAAGCTTATTGGATTGGCAAAAGCTGTAATATCCATTTTTGGTTTTTGTGTTGTTTTTAGTACTAAGTTGCACATTTATTATTGATTCTTAATAATGAACATATGTCATTTGGATCAGGGCAACAACGATCATTATCAACATTACACAAAAAGATTCAATCATTATGGGGGAAGTCAAACAAGTTCAATAAATCCAAGAAATGGAAATGTGAACGACATCAAAAGGATGTGGAGGGCACATCATGTTGCAAGCTCCTTTAAGAGATACTACCTTATTCATTTGCTTTTCATAGGGTAATTTCTTAAATGATAAATTCATGGTTGAACATTGAACAAACTTGCAATAGAGTTGAAATTTTATCCCATGTTAAGGAATTGTAACTTGTTTTGTTTTGGATTATGAAAATTTTGGAATTGTGCATTCGAAAGATGATTAAAGAATTTTTTTGTTGTTAGTCAAGAAACAACTAAATTGTTTAAAGTTTTGCAAAACTTTATTAATTCGGTTCATGTTTGCCAACACTTTTGGTGATGTAATATGTAAAAAGAAAAATATCGAGGTATCATTTTTCTTCCTTTGAACCTTGTTCTAGTTTTTTTATAAGGTCAAATGTGGAATTTATGGCCATAATTCCATGGCAAGTATTTTGAATCTAGTAGAGTTCATTTTTTCCCCCTACCTCCCAACGTAACTTCTTATACATGTTTCTTTCACTTTCATTAGTTATGGTTAGAGAATCTTGAATGTGCTTCCTATTCCTAATTTTGAAGTTGATTGGTTTGATGATTAATCAAGATTGTTGTGCAAAACTCCTTTCTTGATTGGGTTTCATTGTAGGTTTTAAATTGATTTGACATAAATTTAGGGTTTGATTTTTTGTGCATGTGGTTGCACATTTTTTGTAAAAATCCTTTGAAAAGACAATGAAAGCTTTGGAGTGAAACAAAATAAATAATGAAGTTGTAAATCCAAATCAACCATCAACACAAAATGCTCATGATCTTAAAAAACATAGTGATAACAAGAAGAATAAATTATTACCAAATAAGGAACCATTGACAACAACCTCAAAGACCAAAACAACCGTTAAGTCAACAAAAACATAACAAACAACCTATATAGCCTAATAAACACAAGGATGACATGAAAAATATGTTTTCCTTGTGGTTTACAATTGCCAGGTTTGAAAATTTATTTTTCTTAAATGTCATGTTCAATATTTATAATCATTGTAAGGTCCTATGTTATGTATTGAACATGAAGTTTGACTCAAACATCTATATGTAAATATAAGTATGGAGGGTATCATCAAGCAATCAAGGTCTAAGGTATAATATTTTTTATTTTACTAATTGTTATCTATAGTATCTATAGTACCTTAATAAGTAGTTTCACATTGCTTTCAAATAAACAAACAAATATTGGTGATCTACCTAACACTTTAGTTTTGGTATCAAAAAAAATTACTAATAATTCTTTCTTACATATTGCAAATTTATAGTTTCAAAGATTTTATTCAAACATGTAGTGACTAAGATTATGTATTATGAAAAAATAACATTTTTTTCAAACTAATGGGATTCATTTTCTCTTTTTGTGTCATAGAAACCTCTTCAAATCCCTTGCAAGATTATCAAAAGATTGCCCACCTCCTTTGCAATAAAATAGGATAGTGAAGATATTTATCCATCTAAACTAAAAGTATAAACACAATCCATGCAATTGCTAAAAAATACACAAGGAGAATGAACATAGACCAAATTTGAAATAAATCATATCATAATGCATCATGTAAAAACAACAACTAAAATTTTAAATTATAATTACAAGATATTAAAAAATTATTTACATGGATCAAAAAAGAAAACGAGTGAAACAAGTTCTATTTTGTAAAATTATTAAAATAAATATCATCATTTGAAAAGGAATTATATGCAAAAAATTGGAAATAAATTAACTTGGGCTTTGTTCTAGTTTGCACTACCAATGACAATGGTATTTTATCATAAATGTAATAATTAGGGAGGTGTTGTCCAACACCTTGGGCGAACTAGCACCTACATTGGCCCCATGGTAAAAATGACAAAATATTTTAAATTGTTTCTAAACATTATAAATTTGTCCCATACATCTATAGGCACAAAAGTTCATAAATTGAGGTAATGCTTAAAGAAAAAGGGGAAAAAACAACAATTCCACATCATACTTGAAAATAAGTCATTGAAGAATTAATGTGAAAAGCTTTGGTGAAATTTTCTCAAAGCAACTTCCTTCTTTCCAAAGGAAGCCCATTTTTTGCACAATCATGGTTTTTTTTGCAATACAAATCCACAAAATGTAGGTTATGTTGTCTTTTGTTTTCCAATGTGAATGGGGAATAAAAATTCACAATTTACAAACACACGTCATTGAGATTAATTACAATTATTGTGCACATGTCATTTTATATTTATTTTGTACAAAAAATTATATTAATCAAGTTAGGATTCAAAGAGAACATGTAGATAATGGCCCAAATTTTGAAACAAAATTAAACATATTGTAAATACATAATTATGTATTTACAACTTGTTGTATGTAAATTCTTTGCCTTTCATCAAGATTGGGACAATAGGTTGGAAATGGAATTATGTTCACAACCATGATTAAGGTCTTGCCTTGATTATATGTGTGGTTACATTCTTCACATCCATACCCATCCCAACTTTCTTCATTATGCACAAAACAAATTGTCAAATATTACATTAAGAGATTTTGAACACATTGTAATTATATTTACTCAGAGGGGACACTAATAAAAAAAAGTAGAAAATATGTAAGTAAAAATATAGGTTCAATATATTGGTTATTGGGTAAAAATTATAAGTTAATTAGTTTTTTTATTCAAATAATTGATTGAATTATAATATAAGGTATGTAATAATCTGAAATAATGGATTATAATTAATATATGGTGAGTTTAATACATATATATTAAAAAATTAGATAATAATGCGGTGATAAAAAATAGATTAAATAATTATTTAATATCCCTCTAAAAATGATCATTTTATGCATGTAGATCCCAAATTTTACACACTGTGTCCTCTAAAAGTATTTAAAGAGTTGAATATTGAAAAATAGAGTGTATTTTGCATTTTTATAATCCAAAATAAATGAAAGGGCTGTAATCTATGTTAAGAAAAATTGTGAAACACCAAGTTGTAATAACAATGTATGTTTAATATTCAAGTTTGCATAATTGGTAAATGTGTTATAAGGGGAGTCCAAGTTGTCATGCAAACTTTTCAACAATATTACATCATTATTATTAAAGTTATGTTTGCCCACAATTTCTTGCTCTTTATATCCAATTTTCAACTTTTCTTTTGGGCACCATTCTTTTTCATCTATTCGCTCTAATTTAAGAGATGACATTTACAAATCACACATGTCCATTTTGTATAATAATATATGTTGCAAAAATGACAACATTGAAAACCATAAGAATTGCAAAATGATATATATATTTATAATTTCATGAATTTTTATTCATTTGGAAAAACGATAATGCACACATGTAAGACAAACTTGATAGTGGATGGTTTATAAAGTTTGATATGATGTTATTTTCATAAATTTCATTTCATAACTGATGTTTGATCTTTAGTTCCTAGCATTATATAACCTCAAGTTGTAGACATTATAAATTATCACACAATTCATAATTGAATTTTAATATTTAAGATGTTCAAACTGAAATAAAATTATCAATACAAATAAAATTAAAGGTTTTGAATCAAATTTTCTTATGGATTCATTCACATTCTATAATTAAATTTGATTAAGAAATCTCTCACAATTCTATGCATAACCTTCAATTATTCTTTATGCAAAGTAAGATTTCACTTTTGAAAACCACCATTACCAAAAACACCATTATTTGGTTGTCATTGTTTGTGTCTATGGATCCTTGCCATGTTGGTTGCCCTTTTTTCTCTTTTACCTTAATTATTGACATGTTATTTATGAAAATAGTGTGCCTTTTCATGTTCATGTCTATACAAGGGAAAGGAATGAAATAGAGTTGGAAGAAACAATTAACTTTAAAAATTGAGTTTTGTAAGACAAAACAAGAAGACCCTATTATCGTTGTCACCCCAAACCAACTTTGATTTACTTGTCATCCAATTTTCCAAAACATTATATACATCATGCATGCAAATCATACCATACATTTGTACTTGAAATTATTCTTAATAATGGGATAAAATAATTGATAATTTGGATAAAATAATGGTGCTTTAGGAACACCCTTGGGAAACACATTGAGAACATGATGGGAACATAAATTTTTAAAAATATATATCCTCCCCCCCCCACTCCCCCCTTGGTACACATTAGCTCCATAATTTGAAATTTGGCAACCTTGGGCTAATTGAGTCTTACCTTACAAGAACATATAATGGGATCATTAATTGATAATTTGGATGATGGGCTATTACAATAAAAAAAACATTTAAAAGTGTATTAAAAGCCCCCCATCAAATTTCATCTACAAACCTTGGCCATTTTGATATGTGTATATCAAAGAATTAATTAATATTGAGAATTTCATTTTGATAAATGATTTATTCTCAAATAATCCATCAGATTTCTTTACTTTCCTTCCAAAAACCTATTTCTGAAAAAAAAAATAAAATTGAAAATTTAAACATTTCTGAAAATAATATAATTAGTGTCAAAACCGGCCCAGGGCTTCCAAGAAGACTGGGTAAGGTCTTTAATCCGGGTAAGGTCTTTAGTCTTCAGCATGTTGTATAGGACCTTACACAATTTGGACAAAATCCCAACTCATGTTGGGCTGGTAAGGGCTAGCTAGTACATAGATAAGGGCTGGTAAGGGCTAGCTAGTACATAGGTAAGGGCTGGTGGATTGTTAGTAGGTACATGCATGTAGATGGTTAGTAGATAGTACCTAGGAAAGGGCTATTAGTAGGTTGTTAGTAGGTAGGTGGGTAGGAAAGAAAGAACACTAACTCTTGAGTTAACTTTTGGAATTGGAACCCAATGGAAAAGTTTTCCCTATCTATCTACCTACCATCCACTTTCCTCACAATCCCTAGTGGCTATTGGTTCACTTTGAGCCTATTTTGCGTACCTTAGAGTGGCCTTATTTTTGGGTCCCTTTGTTCCCTCCCCCCCACCTTGTATGATTATAAAGGATTCTGAAGAAATATTAGGCCATTTATGTAAGAGAATGGGCGCACCCTTGACCATTGTGTCAGGTAACCCTTGTTCCATTGAGTCAGGCTTGCCCGTAATGCGAGCCTATATGTGGACCCCCTGACACAATGGTCAAGGGCTTTGCCCATTCTCCGCTACCTCGGTAGGTACCTGAAACCTCAGAAAGGTACGCCTCCTTGAGACCCTTCCCCCTTGGTACCTCGGAAGGTACGCCTCGTTTGGACCCTTCCCCCTTGGTACCTCGGAAGGTACGCCTCCTTGAGACCCTTCTTCTCCGTGGGCGCACTTGTTTCCTTGGGTTCCTTGTCCGCGACTCCTTTGTTGGCTACGCAGCGGCGGTAGCAGCAGCAGATGCTCCTCTTCTTCTGCCTTGGCTCTTCTCTTCTGTGTCTGTGTCGAAAACAGCGAGCGAAGGAAGACACGGGGGAACAGCAACTGCAGTCATGATATCTCAGTTCTTCGTCCTCTCCTTGCGAGGAGACAACATCGTGTTCCGTGATTGTAAGTTTTTGCGACAGTTTCTCTCATCCCTTCCTGATTTCTCACTAATCGATTTGTTAACTCGTGCATTGACAAGCTCCATAGCTCCCAATCTCTTCGTGCATTGGTGATAAACGTCGTCCGATCAATTTTCCGTTTGTTGCTGATCGTCTTGAGCATTTGTCTTGTTTCCCATTAAGTTATTTATGCCTTGTTTTTTTTCTTTAGGACAATGGATTGTGGTTTTGAAATGCCCGGATTTTGTTTTCTTAGCTCTCTGATGAGAGGATAAGCAGAATCTCCGCTGCTGTGATGCAAACAAGAGATTCGCTTTATCTGTGGTTCATTAGGATGAGGAACCGCAATAGTAGTCTGTATCTTGGCATCGATGAACAATCTGTGCAGATCAGACATAAGAAAAAACACTGATCCTTGATTTTCATCAGCACAAGATGTTCTACAACTGTTGCTCTTTTTCTGAACCGTTTCTCGATGATCTGATTGAACCTGAACACAAGTCTAGAGTTTCTTCTTTGTATTCTGTAGACAGCTCATTTTGCCATGGTTTGACGACCTCAAGGTTTGACCTAATTCTTCCTAGTTCTGTACAGACGAAGGGTGTACTGTAGCTAAATCTCAGCAAAAAAAAAGAAATGTCTGTAGGTGATAGTTCTACAGAGGCCCCCCTTTTCTTGCAGAGAGTCTTGGGAGCCAAGATCAGCCTTCTTCATGTCACAAAAGAGTTGCTTGTGATCGATCTTTAATGGGATTTTTCATGACAAAATACCCTTCCTTTGAATGCTTAAGTTATCTAATCTGTTTGGTGTGCAGACCGCGGTGATGTTCCTAAAGGAAGTGCTGAGATATTTTTCCGAAAGGTGAAGTTCTGGAAGGGTGAAGAAGGCGAGGAGGCACCTCCTATATTCGTAGGTATTCTGTTCCCTTTTCTTTTAGCTCTAAACAACTATGGCAGAGGGTTGATCACTAAAACTTGTGGCTAATATGCCAGCTAGTTTGGAGATGCACATCAGCATGCTTTTATGTTCAGAACAAAAGTTGAAGGGTTGGAAAGTGTTGCCATTGCATAACCCATGCCTCAAACCCTAAATGGTGCTGCTGAGAGCCACTTGACAACTCTCTGTCGATGGAATGGACATATGTGTTCAGAATCCACCAGGGACAGGTCTAACTTGCACTTATTTGTTTCAATTCTCAAACCATTTGTTGAAATAGATGACAATTGTTTTTGTGAAATGAGGCTTTGGAAAACTGACAAGTTGCTTGTGCTGCAGAATGTAGATGGTGTGAATTACATGCATGTGAAGCAGGCAGGGCTGCTATTTGTTGCAACCACACGAGTGAACCTTTCACCAGCACTGGTATTGGAGCTTCTGCAACGCATAGCCCGCGTGACTAAGGATTACCTGGGAGTTCTAAATGAAGATTCACTACGAAAAAACTTTGTGCTTGTTTATGAATTGCTGGATGAAATGATTGTAAGTTACTTTCCCAATGCATGTGTCCTTCCTATTCTCAATCCGACTGTGATAGGCTTCTCCAATTTAAAAACTTTCACAAACTGGAATATTCACTGATTGTCCTTTTGGTGCTGTAACTAGTAAGTTGCCTCTCTTTTGTCTGTTCCGCATCTACTTTGTGATAGTTTTTGCTGTGAATTAAGGTTGTTCATTCTGCTTGAGAGTTGAGTTGGGTGGACTCATATTTGTTATCCCTTATGAGCAGGAGATTGTAGAGAGCTTGCAGTTGCAGATGATCTCTGTTTTCAGTTCTTTACTTCCAATCTGCAAGTGTGTGGAATCTATCTTTTCATGAGTCCTATTGTCTGCATGGTGGCAAAAACACTTGCCCTCTTCACCATTTTTGTTGTGGATGTTGTGCTTTAATGAAATGAGTGGGTATGTGTTAAATGTGGTGTTGTTTGGCATTGAAGAAATTGTTGGGTTGGTTTAGTGACATCTGGGTTATCTCCTAGTACAGGATTTTGGGTATCCTCAAACAACATCAACAGAAGCATTGAAGTCATTTGTGTTCAATGAGCCTGTGGTGGTGGATGCCGCTCGGATGCCATCACTTGGCCCAGCTGCTCTTTTCATTGTAAAGCTCCACTTCTTATGCTCCATTTTTACTCAATTGAAACATAAAATAAGGCAAGACTGGTGGCACAGATTTGTTTGACAGCTCTTCCTAACTTGACTGTTAATGCTATGTAGAAGCATTGACCATTGACTAGAACCCTGAAAACTAGTTCCTAGCAAAGAGTCAGATAACAATGGAATTGTAACAAGTGCTAGGCTACCACATTCCCTAATCCTTTTTCCTTTGTTGGGAGATGACAAAAGTACAAAACAAAACAAGTTTGGGACAGGGGTACCCAAAACAAACCCACTTTTTGGGTAAGCACAGGATTGTGGGTTTGCATGAGTACTAAAATTTATTGTAGAACAACTTTGTTTCTGATAAAGAAGTGGGCTGTGTTGTCAGCAAGGGTCACATCGGTTGCCAGGAACTGCAGTAACCAAGTCAGTGGTGGCTAATGAGCCAGGAGGGAAGAAGCGAGAAGAGGTGTTTGTGGATATTATTGAAAAGATTAGTGTCACCTTCAATTCCAGTGTAAGTTATGCACTGTGCTGTGTACATACATATGTCAAATGTTGCAACATTTTCCTCACCTCATAACTCTCTGGCATGAACTTCTAATGCAATTGCATTGACAAAGTGATACATGCTGCTAATCTTAATACGCTGTGCTGGTTTTTGGTCAGTGTTTGGGTTTAAATTAAGTAATTTTATAAGGGCTTGCAAAGCCCATGGGGATTAATGAGCCAAGCCAAGTTCTTTGTCTAGGCATTGGAAATTGTTGAAGGCTCATTAAGGTGGGACATTGGGAAAACAGGGTTATATTTTGACCTCAGAGATCGATGGTACCATTCAGATGAAGAGCTACCTCTCAGGAAATCCAGAAATCAAAGTGGGCTTGAATGATGACATTAGCATTGGGCATGCTGGCTCTGGCAGCTATGGTGAGCACTCTTCTCTTGATTGATTGATGGAATAGGAGTGACTGTGGGAATCTCACATGGTTGGGGGCAGATAAGCTGTATAATTATCATATGAGGTATTTCAGCAAAAATATGTGTGGCATTGTTTGTGTCAATGCTTCTAGGTTTCAGAGATCCCTGCTGTGGTCTATAAGAAGGAAGGATCCCTTGGCTGAAGGATTGTTGTCCTGATCTTACTGTACAGCTCCAGAATATGGTGCAGGAGGTGGAGTGGGTATGGTCCTTTTGGATGACTGCAATTTCCATGAATCAGTCCACTTGGATGACTTTGAACTGGACCGCACACTTACTCTGGTATCTATCCACCCTGAGAAGTAGGGTCCCTCTTAAAGTTGTGCTTGAAATTAAACTGCCAGAGAAGTCACAGGTTTCAGGCTTTGATAATGAGAGAAAAGGGTTTGCAGTTAGGACATGCTGTAGTAATAGAACAGATGCAACAGTTGGGCATCCAAAAATCTCTCTCATGCCTAGAGCTGATCAGCTGACTCATATTCTGTTTCCCATACACTAGCAATGTCATCACTACAGTTGCAAGTTCAAAAGGATACTTCCCAAACCATGTGAAGATGTTTTCAGAGGCACCTTTCAAGTTATTTAGGGGATTCAGGAGTTAAGGTTCAAGACATTAACTTTTGTTCACCTTCTTTTTTACTTTTGTGAATGAAGATACCTCCAGATGGAGAGTTTCCAATCATGAACTATCGAATGACTCAAGAGTTCAAGCCTCCTTTTAAAGTCTATCCGGTGATTGAAGAGGCAGGTCCTTTCAAGGTACACTTACATGAGAATATTCTAGTTCTGTGGTCATAACCACTGGATCTCTTTGTGATAAAAATATTGCTATATCAAAACAAATTAGACCTGCAGGCTATCCTAGACCATGAGAACCTCCTAGTGCATACTCAGTAATAGTTGCAATTGCAGTGTGCATGGTGTCTGTCTTTGTAGTTAAGAATATGGTACAATACCATATACCAAGTAGAGCAGGAAAAATATGGTATGTTAGGAAGGCTCCAAGTCTTCAGTACAGTCCAAACTTGGAGCCTGTAATGGGTTTCTAATGTCTGCTAGACTTGAAATGAGCAGTCAACTCTTGTTCCTATAAATGTGCAGTGGCCAAGTTCCTAGTCATTGCACCATGAAAACACCAGCTGTTGCATGATTTTGAAGGTGCAGGGTAGACAGAGGGCCCTCACTGCTAGTGGGGAATTTTGCAGAAAGTTTGTCATCTGTGGTTGGGCACATTGATGTTGATATTTGACAGCCTTGGATGTGATGTGTTCTTGCCTATGTCTAATTGTGACAGGCAGAGGTAGTTTTGAAAGTCCGGGCAGACTTCCCAACTACTATCACAGCTAATATGGTGACCTTACGGGTACCCCTTCCCAAAACAACAACAAGGTATCAGATCTTGTCCAGTTTGCTAGCACTTGTATCTTCGTGTGGACTTGAGCCTTGATTATTTAAATGATAATCATATGGGGATTCTAGTAGCCTTCTGAAGCCTATGGCTGGGTCCGATGTTAAGTACACAAGTTCAGGTGCTTGCATTGGAGTTTTAATTCCAAAAGGTTTTCAAATTTGAAGTGCTTCAATCCAGTTATGGGTGACTAACTAGTATGTAGCTGTTAATAATGATGAACTTCTTGATACAAATAACCTGGCTCCCCATCCTTGGACTTTATATTTGCCACAACAAATTGATTGCACAAGTCATGACCTCTTATTGAAAGGGTTCAAACCATGTACTTCAGCTGAGGTGAAGTATCAGGACAGTTATCTCTATTGGACAGTATACCTTTCAACCTCAGTGGAAAATGAACAGCTCTTGTTCTGGCAAGTAGAATGTTTTCCTTCTATGCAAAATGGTGATAATCTGGTCCATGTGTGTTCTGGTGACTCAACCTACAGGGTGAGCTTTGATCTGGAGACAGGAGCTGTTGGCCAGACTACTGATTTCAAAGAAGCCAACAAAGTTCTAGAATGGTGTTGCCGGAAGGTGTGTCCCTATCTTGGTTCTTGAAATTGCAACAGCCAGGAAATCAGTATGTTAGGGTTGACTCTTTGTCCTTGGACTGAAATCCATAGTGAAGCACTCTTGTCACCCCACCCCATGCTGTCAAGATGTCATTTACATGGATGAGCAACATTTTCTTTTTAAAGTTGCTTGTTCCTGTGACATGAAGGCCCCTAGTGCTCATTTCCTACAGGAATTCTTTATTCTCATTTCCAATGCAAACCCACACCACAGAAAACACCTCTTGGCAGGAAACTATCTTTGATCTATCCTTGATGCCATGAAGTTCCTCATTAATTTGTCCTTGAGGTGGGTTGCAGATTGTTGGAGGTTCTGAGCACACATTAAGAGCAAAGCTGACACTCTCTCAGGAAAGAAATGGTAGGCATTCTTACACCTTAGCATGCAGGCTTTTTGATTTGGTTCTGGCTTGCAATTGTTTATTGATATGGCTTGGAGAGACATTACACCTGAGAAAGAGCAGCAGAGCTCAATAAATCTTCAACTATGTTTCATCCCCCAATTCTACCCTCCAAAAGGATGCTCTTGGAACTTCTAATAGTATACAATTTACCTCCTAACTAGTCTTTTATTGGCATGAAACAGTTAGAATTCAATCCTGACAAATGACTGTTTTTGGCAGTTAACATCAAGAAAGAGGCAGGTCCAATAAGTATGACATTTACCATCCCTATGTACAATGCTTCTAGACTTCAGGTATACTCTTCATGGCCTTATCTATTCTGTTTAGAGAGGAGCTTTCTCACCGGGGTAACTTGACCTACAACCTATGTGTCAAACTTACAACCTTATTGTTTGTTTGCACGGCCCCTCAATGTCTGTATGATTTTAATGTGTTGTAATGCTGATGTTCAAACCAGTCAACTGTTGTTTTTTGTTTTCTCTGTTATCAGATCTGAAATATCTATAACCTTATTGTTGGATCATCTGTCAATTCTATTTAGTTAGAGTTCAATCATAATTGTTTAGAAGTTCTTGGTACTTGAAGATATTTCAGTTTGTGTCAGAGTAGTTGACTCTTTGTTAGACGTACCTCAAATGCTTTTTTGGCAACTATCCAGAATAGACCATACTGCACAGTGGAACGTCTGATCAGGTCCAAGGGTTTAAACTAGATCAGGCTGAATTGTCAGGCAGAGTAATGTTCCATTTCTGTTGCATTTCTAAGTAGATTACACAGTAAATATCACATCATCTGATTGGTCATGAAGTGGTTTGACTCTGTATTACTGGTGTATGTGTTCTGCAAGGCATACAACACCTTAGGTTGAGCAGTCATGTGCTCCTAACCTAATGACAAGCTGGCGGGTGGTTGACAGGTGAAGTTTTTGCAGCTAGTGAAGAAGTCGAAATCATATAATCCTCATCGCTGGGTTCGATATGTCACTCTGTCCAACTCTTATGTTATCCGGACATAAGTGTGCCCCCTTCTCACTTGCTTACATTCCTCGAGATGCTGAGAGTTTCCAAGACAAAAGGTAATGCTGCATCGGAGTTGACCTTCGTCAAATAAATAATGTTGCCAATGTTCAACTAATTGAGATGGTGAAAATCTCCTACACAGACAGGTCGGAGGTGTTATAACAATATGAATTTGGATGGTTGCACCTCTCATTCCATTACTGTACACTGTTGTTGTGTCTACCTTTGACCAGACTGATGTTGCCATTGCAGTTGTATAACAATAGTGTTACCAATTCCTAATCCTGAGATTTGAATGCATGACCAATGACTTTCTGTACACAGCACTGGCCAGAAAGCCACTGGCTGCTTCATGGGCTCCTTGAGTGAAAATGAATTTGGTACGTTTGTGGCATGGCACCTACTAGATACTAAAGCAAAACTGAAATCTCAATTTTGTACTAATCCAAAGCATAATTTTTTTTACATCTTGTTGTTGACTTGCCTGCACAAACCTACAAGGAAAGTATGTGCAATTGAAGTATCACTAGATACAAAACTCATATGTGGCTTTGGAAGTCCCCCACTATTGTTGCCTACTTGTGGAACCAGTAGTGATGGTGCTAAACATACATGTAAGAGTGTTTAATTGTGTGGATGTGAACATGTCTGTTATTGTTCCTTTTCTGGGCATTTACTGTTTTGGATTTTTCATGAAGTTGAGAGGGTGGTGGCAGAACAGTGCACAAGGTGACACAGATGATTGTAATCATAAGAATTACAGCAGACTGCCAACAAACAGCATCACAACTGTCACTGTTTTTTGCATCCTTGAAAAGGTCAGAATTTAAAATTCGAGATACACCCTCTTCCCAGTAATTGGTCCAGTTTCACTAGAAAATTCCAGCATTGCAGAAGTTCAGTAAATGTAAGAGACTGAAAAAAAAGTGTAGTCAGTTTTTTGTTCAGAGCAATGTGACTTCAATAAAAACCCTCCTGTGCTTCCTCTCCTCATCAATGTTCCTCTTGTACACACCTCAACAAGATACTGACTACTAGGCACATCATTTTGTAGGCATAATGCATCTCAGTAATCAATCATTCAAACCATCAATATCTCTGGCCAACAAATTCTTGCTGTTTTCAGCTACAACTTTACACGTAGAAACACTTTACTAGATCTCACTAGATGTGGAACAGAGAGTGGAAGCACTTCTTCACTAGTACCTCATTAGATACAAAAACAGATAGTTAACACTGGTCAATTGATTCAGCCTAGAACCCTCACTTCTTTGAAGCTTTTGGGTAATGAAATAGAACCTCAGAGTTTGTAGGCAACCCCCCTTCATATGGCACAGCAGCACTTGTATACAGGAACATCATTCACAATTGTGTCAATAACCCTCTTTAGTTATTCATGGAAAATGGCTCATAATTTTTTTTAAAATGTAAAGCACATTGAAGGTGAGGTCTGACCAGGAAGTTGACATATACCAAGCTCAAGTCAAAGAAGAGATGATTTGACTCTCTGGTTGATCCCTTCATCTCTTTCTGGGCACACAAAGAATGGTGTCTTGGAATTTTTACAAATCTCCTCAGAGCATCTGAGCAGCAATTGTGTGATCAGAGGGTGGCATATATACCAAGCTCTTCGTGTCTCTGGATAGATGGTTTTCACAAAGCCTTAGCAGCACTTGTAGTGTGACAAAAATTTATTTCATCACAGATTAGCGAGTAGACAAAAAGGCTTTGTTTTGCAGCAAACCCACAACAACAAAATTCTGTGTGCCAAGGAGAGCCCTTGACTACTTGTCAACCACTTTCAGAGGGTGCTACAAACCGATCAAGACCTGACACAAGCTTTGCTGATTTGATGATATCACCTGTTTTGAGTTGTGATAGCAGCTCTTTTCCTTTCGTCACATACCTGCATTTCATCAATTGTTTATGCACATAAAAATTGAAGGAACTGAACTGATCTTTGGCATCTGGAACATATCTTTTTTAAGGTTCCAACAAGGCTTTGTGTGAGTACAGATTGAAGATGATACAGCCAAGTACAGTTCTCATCAACACAGTGCATGAAAGCCAAATAGAGTGTGAAGGCCTTACCCAAAGACAGAAAATTGGCCTTCCTCAAATGAGAGCCCACCCAAACCAGACTGCAGCAACACATTGCAATCCAAACAAAACTTTAGGTACTGTTAGGCTCAAATTATCTACTTTACAGTCCTTTTACTTCTGGTAGCCCAAAAAATAAATTGGATTTCTGCATTTTTTTCCCTCTTTGTCCTGCCCAAACATGAGAAGTGCAAATAGACACCCTTAATAAAAACTTTAGATGAGCTAGATATCTTCATGAATAGGTCAGTAGCAAGCAGCATGTGTAATGAGCCATGACCTTATGAAGGATTGTAAGCAGGTTTCAGTCAAGGGAAGACTTACAGTGCCTAGAAACTGTACAAATCTAAGCAAGTTTGTTCTCAGCAGAGAAATCAACCACAAGTACATTAGCTGAACAGTTTCAGACGCTATTTACATGTGGATTTAGATTGCTGTACTACTATGCAGCAGAATTTTGAGATTTAAGACTGTACACTTCGCCTGTCATAGAGGTAGAAGAAGAATTGTGAGGGAGCTGAGAAGTCCTCAGAAGTTGGGTTGTGTGCCATGGCCACTGCTCCATATACTGACAGCGGCAATATTGGCAGTTCACCATCCTTGAACAATAAAAACAGGAGCAGGCAGGCAACTGTCAGATATGCAATGAGAGTTGCACCAAAAGGATAGCCCAAGAAGAACCAAACCAAGAGCAGAGAGATTGAAAGAGGTCTCACCTGCACATTAAGTGTAGTTCTATATAATGGCTGAAACTCTCCAGAAGGTAAAATTTCAATGGGCAAAGCACGCCCAACAGAATCTAGTGTCTCAGTATCAGACAAAATTGCTTGCTCTGTGCTCCTTAACTTGATCCCATCATAAGCACCTTTCAATACCTGGCATGGAACACCAGCACACCACACATGACTAAGACTTTCTTGCTCTCCATCCCATGCCATTCAACTTTTCAAAGCATGCAAAAGTGCAGACATACATTACCAAATCTGCAAAATTGCCAGCTGTGAGTGGTGCAGAGTAGCCATCCAGCACCACCTGAGCACAAAAAAAAAGCTTCTGTTTCAGGACCTCAAAAAGGTTTTTGACAAACCAGATGTGGGAGACATTAAAGGTACTTTTGAGCAGTGAAAAACCAGTTGAATTGAAAAAACATGAGTTGTTAGAAATTACCTCAAGGATGCCAACCTTTTGGGGCCCTCCACCTGTAGCCACGGTAAATGAGGAACCATCACCCTTTTCCACTGTGAACTCTGCTGTTGCTCTTCCTGTCAGCCTGCATGAGAATGTGTGAGTGAGCTAGTCTCAGAACGTATACTTCTCTACTCTTCAATTGCAAACTGTAAGGTCTAGACTAAGAGATCAGATGCACATACTAATCTGACTTCCTGACTACATCTTAGAATGACCGACATGCTTAAGATCATTCAAGAAGCAGGGAAGAGGTAGCAAACAGGTTGAAGAAACAAGATTGATCTTTGCAAACACATGTGAAGCATTAGCTACACCTTTCAATGGTTGACAAGAAAGCAGTCAATTGCAATTCAGAGACATCACCTGGGGTATTGCTGGTATGGGGTGGGTACAAGAAAGGCCAACCCTGTAGCCTGCAGATGTCAACATCAAGTTCCAATTAGATATTCTTCTACAAGAGCAAACCTAAGCTGTACATCTTTTCCTTGTCCTATCTTCTCTCTCATCAAGACCTCTTCCTCTGTTTGTTCTGTATCAAAACTGAGTGGAGGTCAGTAACCAGAAGGTGATGGAAGGACAGTATAAGAAGGCACTCTTCAGACTCTCTTTCAAGAAAATGAAAGCAGTAGGATTGCCACCAGAAATGATGATCAACCCTATGCTTCCATAGCTTGGATTGTTGTTGGCTCTGCCTAAGCACCCTGGAGTGGCTCTGAACACAGTCAACTCCTAGATATCTGTTGCTTAATGTCACCTTCAAGGGTAGTTGACTAAAGCTTTCAGAGGAATGCTAGCCTGCTGGGTACTATTAGGCTTACTTGAAAAGGGTTTAGCACCTTGATTCAGAATTTGTCAATTGCTTTCTATGTCTGTTGACCTGAAATAAGAGGAAGACAGGAGAACAAATCTACCTGCGCTAATTCAAGCTGAGAAAGTGTGTCAAGTGATGATGCAAGCCGAATAGAGACCTTATCAGCATCCTTGGCTGCAATTGCCTCCAGCACAGACTCTAACCCACCCTTTACCCCACCATCATGATTTATATGACACCAGCCAAAGCTAGCACAAATGAGAGCTTCTTCTCAGGCCAGAGTCTTGCAGCCCCATCTGTTCCTACTGCCCCCTGTCGGAGGTGAATTCTAGGCGTCATCATCAGCTTCTACCAGTGTGTACATCAACATGCTACAGTACATTCCTAGAGAGAACCAGTGCAAGGCCATAGACATGGCAAAAGAACAGGAATATTAAACTTCCTTGGCAATTTGCAAAGAACAGCATTGAACTCAGAGCAAGGACATATTTTCAGTGGCCTGACATTTCAACAGTGCAACAAAGATACTTGAATTGGCAGTTTCTTGAACCAGAGACTTGACAACCAATCACTCTAGATGTTGAGGATGCTGTCATCATACCTTGCCACTAATGAGCTTGTTGAAGAGCTCTGTGCCCTTTTCAATTTGATCAGGTGGCAATGCTGCTAAAATTGCAGCTTTATCCTCAGTTGCAAGCTGCAATACCACACACAATTAGCCTGTTCTGCCATGTTTAAATTCACGGAACACACAAACATCTCACCTGAGGTCAAACAGGAGGCCTTTTACACACAAACCAGAAACTATGCAGCAACTGCTTCTACCTCATAATTAAGCACCCAACATGTAAAGAGTTTGAATGTAATTATGACTACAGGAAAGAGAAAGTCCATAATCATCACCTTTATAGCCTTCTTGACATCATTCTCCATTGAGCCATAGGGTTTGCGCTGTGGTATGCGCAGCAGATAAAATATATCCTCCAATGATTCCTGTTGGATCAGACCAATTCCGGAAGAAGAAACAACAGTACTTGAGTGAGTAATTCCACCTAGCTTATCCCCTGAATAATGAACTCATTGGATTGAGAGAGGGCAAGAAAAAAGGGTTTAGTTGCTGCACATGACAGTGCTGAAACAAGTCTACTATGGGAAAATTGCTTTGCTAGTAGCAAACTCATGGAACCAGGAAAGAGTGACATGAAGAAAAGCACAACCCTAACCTGCATTTTCTTCATGAATGGTTTCATGGCAGGAATTGCCCATCAAAGTGCAACTTCTGCAAATAACCTTTTGTATTCTAATATTGGAAAATTGCTTTGCTACTAGGAAACTCAAGGAAATGAGAAAGAGAGACATGAAGAAAAGCACAAACCCTAACCTGCATTTTCTTCATTGATGGGTTCACAGCTGGAATTGCCCCTTGACGTGCAACTTCTGCAAATAGAGGTATCTTTGTATTCTACTATTGGAAAATTGGTTTGCTACTAGGAAACTTAAGGAACTGGGAAAGACAGACCCAAAGAAAACAATAACCCTAACCTGAAATTTTTTTCATGGATGGGTAATTACTGTCTAAGTGTGACTTCTGCAAATAGAGATATCTTTGTATTCCACTATTGGAAAATTGCTTTGCTACTAGGAAATTCAAGGAACTGGGAAAGGGAGACACCGAGAAAAGCACAACCCTAACCTGCATTTTCTTCATGGATGGATTCACGGCTGGAATTGCCCGTCGAAGTGCAACTTCCGCAGATCGAGGCACCTTTGTATCAGGCGAGTAGAGTACTGCTTCCGCTGGTTCCAAACTCCACTCCCCCAGTATTGTTCCATCCAATGGAATGGGCGCAGCAACAGCTTGAACTAGAGCCAAAAGGATGGCCGCCATCCTGCCCTGTACCCAGCAGCACCTGTTTTCCCAACCTCGTTGTGGCACAACCCTAGAATCCTTCTCATTCTGTCAACAACAACAACAACAAAAATGCCCCCGAACTTACATTCAAAAAAATAACCACAACAAATTCAATAACAAAAGGAAAGAAAGAGGACTTGAAAACAGAAAAACCAACAACAACAAACATTACCTTAAATTCACCAACAAAATTGTTGCTTTCATACTTGGCATTGCAAGAGCTCCAAAATCCGACAATCCCAAGTTTCCTTGTGCTATATGTTGTTGTTGTTGTTGTTGTTGTTCCCACTGCAACATTCAAGCTTGGATGATGTTGTTGTTGTTGTTGCAATTGAAAAGCCAATAGTGATGACTTCTTCTGCTTCCCAACAACACATGGTGGTGCAACAAATGCTGAGAGTAGTGTAGCCATCCAACAAACAACCAAATTACAACAACAGCAACAAACATCAACAAATCAACAACAACAATAATAATAACACTTTTTGTGTACTTGAATTTGGAGGTAGCAGATTGTTCAAAGATTGAAACTGGTAAAAAAAGGACTAAATTTTGCATTTGGGTTGTACATATGTGCAATGGGCTATGGACTGCCACATATTATAAATTTAGGTGCATAGAAATGATAGGCAAAGAGAGAGGTTGTTGGATAAGGACCCAACCCTTTTCACTGTTTGTTTGTTTTTTTTTTTTTTTGTCTTTGTTGGCTCTGCCTTGAAGGGAGAGTCTGGGGAACTACAGTACAGTAGTAGGTAAAAACACCTTTGCAACTTTCGAGACTATAATTGTCTTATTTGTAGAGATCTTCAAATCTTTAACCCTGTCTGTGTGTACAGAGGAGGGTCATAGTATTAGAGCATCTCCAGTGGTGCTCAGTATGTGATACTGCACAGCAGGATTGGATGAAGAAAAATCAAATTTTGCCGGTTTGGCTCAGAAAAATAGTTCAATTGAACACTGTGCAGGGGTAAAAGGCGCATCACCTTTGGAAAAGAGTGTCATAAATATGATCGAACTGCTGCTCAGGATTTCTGATTGGCCTATCATAATGATTCGTCTAGGTTGTTTGCTATTAGTAGTACCCCACCTATTCGCTGTCCCAGTTTTGCGAAAAAAGTAAATAACTAAACTTGGATGTGAGAAAAAATCTGAGCCCTCCATCAACGCTCAGTATGTGACCCTGCAAAAATATTTCTCACATCCAAGTTTTAGTTACTAACTTTTTTCCAACATCCACCCATTACACTGAAATTGGGACTCCAAGTAGGTAGGAGACTACTAATAGTACACTAAGAATTTGGGCACAGGTCTTTACATATAGGAGAAGGTTTTGTATCTAGGACCCTTGTGGATTTGAGGTCTCATCTTTGAGGCCGGTAGGCTGAGGGGAGGGGTCAAAAATCTGGAAGGTCCTAGTTACAAAACCTTTTGGCTAAGTTTTCTTTGCATCTCTTTCTAACTTTTCATCTTCTTTTCTTACCCTAAATCAGTAGGCACAAAACGGATCTCCTAAGGCACAAGAACAACAACACAAAGACAATCACTCAATGCAAGTAAAGGAAATGAAATAATAAATAATAAATAAAGAAAAAATAGATATTAAAAAATGAAAACGAGAATTGTATCTTCTGAAATCCAGAAGGCATAGTTGACAAGCTGTATTGTACATTCTGAATTTCAAAAGGTACAGTGAAAAATTTGGGCAGGGGAAGGTCCAAAAATAATACTAAGAAAACACTAACGGGACTTTATAGTAGCCTTGTGAACCTAAAACATTTATTGGGTTCTCACCCCAAGGTTGTGAAGAAAACAAATTTCATTGAGATTTCAATTAGCCACTTCTAGGGCTAAATCAAATTTGAATACCATAATACTTTTACTATTTCGGTCATATTTAAAATAACTAGCCACCTTGCCAAAAGTTTCAAAAAACCTAGTTTTAAAGTGTCAAAATTTATGGATCATCACGTTCATCTGTCCATGAGCACCTCCTAATTTTCATCATCACATGATTATTGTGTTTGAAGTTTGTTTGACCTAGAGAAACAGTTGATTCCATCAACAATAACATTGTTGATGTATAGTTTTTTCTATAGTCACATTGTTGGTACAACTTTTACAATCATTGGTTAAAACACAAGATCATCATCAATAATTACATCATTCTCAAAGAACCCTCTTCACATCATCACTATCAACATCTTAAAGGCATTTAATCTCCATAAAGCAACGAGGGAGGAATAACATATAGTCTTCTTCTTTCCTAATGAAGTGTAACTTTAGAGTGATTTTTGCTTTCGATTTTTTTTTAGTCAAACATTTTGATTGTTAAACTTTTCAATGTTTAATGCTCCTTTTCTAGGGTATTATAGTTGTTTTCATGCTTTAATTCAAATAAGTACACAAATCTACAAATATCACATGATGGCAGCTATGTAGGAAAGCAAACTCTGAAAGGTTTTGGTTTTTGGCTAATGATGCGTTTCGAAAATGTGATTATAGGATCATAGCAATAGTAGAAGGTTCATATTGGAAAGCATGATGGAAAGGACAAGCTCCATGGGAGGTGGAATCGTTGTTGTGGTTAGCAATATTATGAGTTTAAGAGTTGTTGAAAGAACTCCTTGTCATCATCTTGGGACATGGACGAGACGACAAGCTTCAAGAAGAAAAAATAGGTGTCAAGCTCCTCCACCACCAACACATTACTACTATTGTGCATTGCTCCACATTTGAAGGAATGCCCTAAAAATTTCATGTACCCAATTTCTTAAGTGCTTGATGGCTAATCTTATCATCTTTACCGATAGCCAAAGTTATGAGTGCATGTGCATTCAAATATGGTTTTAGTGAAGGTGTTGTCATTGTTACAAGTTTGGTATGGCAATCAAACTTCCTATCATCCTTACCCCTAATCTGTAGCTTTGTTCTACCATCATGGTTTGGTGTGATACACATCAAGTTCTTAAACCATGGGTTCCCTTTTTGGAGCTTGCTATAGAGCTATTGGACCATAGTCTCTTAATAGTAACAACAAATTTGTCATTATTTGGGGCAAGATCCCAAGTATCCATTTAACAAGGTTTTGTGTCAAAATGTGTGCATTAAAGTGCAAGTAGAGGCATAGTACAAAAGTAGGAAGATTTATAGATTATCAAAGGTTATTTTCTCCATACTCTAAACACAAACCTCCTTTGGAAATGTTTTCACCTAAACATCCACCTTTTTCCATATGAACTAGATTTGTCCATTTCCATATATGTGTTCCCTATTTTAAACACCCAATTGGGTTTGCAGCTAGTAGTGCAAAGGGAACTTCTTTTGAAAGGAGTGGATAATAGTGTTATTGCTAGTCCATCAAGAAATAAAGACATGGGTCTTGACAACATTGAGGATCTCTCTAGGAAAGGTTTAGCTTTTTCTTCATACCCAATATAATTTGTTTGAGTGGGCATGATGGGTTTAGGAATGTTGGATATGTGGATCTTGCTTAGTAATATTGGGATTCCCAAGGAAAAGTTATATGTTTATATATTACCAAGTTCATTAATTGTGTGTCATGTATGTGTTTTTGGACATTTGAACATAGGTGGGGAAGATACACCCATAACCTTTCAGGATAAAATGCATATTGGAATTGGGGTTGATAAGGATGAAAAATAAATTTACATTCAAAAAAGGATGGTAGACTTCATAAATAAATAGGTTCTACTACTTGAAAAAGTCCTAAATGCATACCACAAATTGTTTTTGGTGAGTTGGTTAGTTTTGAATATGTTTGCTTTTGTTTTGCAAGGCAACACGATGTTTCATAAATTGAGTGAAAGATGAAGTTCAAAATTCTAAGTTCATCATGATGGGAAGAAGTTTATCCTATGTTGTAAAATGGTAATTAGGAAAAATTATCAAGGAATTTAAATGCAACATTTATTTTAAGTACTTTAACACATCCAATTTCCAAAAAAGATGAAGATTTCAACAGAAAGACACTAATAACTCTTGCCTCATGTGAATCCCAAATAAGGAAACCAAGGAGCTGTTGAAAAACTTTCCAAAAAGATGAATAAATTAAGCAAGCCCATAGATGTTTCTTGAAACTTTTGAGTTGAACTAGTAGTTATGGCATCTTCAAGCTTATAATGCTACCCAAGGTAAATGTTGATCATGATATGAACCTTTTTGTTGTGCTTTACTCCTATTCATTTTACTATCATTCAATTAGTTTTTTGATTCCAATGTTTGTAACATTATTTGGGTAAACATTTAGATTTCAAGAAATTTTATGAACAACATTTTATTTTTCCATTAGCTTACATTAGAAGTGATGAAGCAACTACAATAATTGCACAAGTTGGTGATGGTGTAATAGCAACTTCTTTTGGAATAATAGCAAGAATTGTAGAAGTTGGCAGTAGCATTGAAATGTTATTTTTCCATGTAATAGTTGTTGCAGAAGTTGGCAACAACTTTGGCAATGACTTTGTAACACAAGCTTCTTCTGGACAACGACAACAATAGTTGCACAAGCTAATAGGAACATATTAGTGTTTTTCATCTTTTTAGGAGTAGGAGTCTTTTTCTTCCTAGCTTGTGCACGCATCCTTTGTCTTGTTTCCGATGGCCTTACACATGTGATTAATGGTGTAGGCTGGAGGTAGTTCTCAACAATTGTGACATTGGCATTGTTGGATCAATGTCATAATTGACCTTTTCAACCACCTCCACATATGTTGGTTCCTTGAAGAGGAGTGTTGCAATGTTAGCTTCCATTGCTGCAAGTTGAAATGCAGGTAAAAAAACTTTAATGATACCTATTTTGTCCCATCCCTTAATGATTGTGTCTCTCATGATTTTGACCTTGATCCATGCTAAATGGAACCGGCTACCAATCCTAGCTTTAAGTTGCTCATCTTGAAGTCTACCTCTAGTTCTTGCCCATCATCCATTTGGTCCTTAATTGTCTAAGAAGTCCATGAATTAAAATGAACCTTGAACACATGTTTTAATGGCTTTTGCAAGATCACATCTACTATTTGCAATTCACTTATGCAATTGGTAGGAACAAAAATTAGCAAGATGTTTGTATGCTCCTTTTATATCTAATTGCATAACTATTCATTGATATGAACACTACAACAATCTATAATCCACACTATCTTTTCTTCTTTTACAAGCTTTAATATTAGTTGGCATTTCTTGTATCTTCACTACAACTAATATTTGGGGCCAAAGATGAGGTTGAAACCAATTCTGACACGCCCCTCGTTTCTTCATATGTTTTGAGAGTCTCTTGTTTTCATTATCCTCTTTCTTAATTTCATGTTCACTCAAAATTCTCACATTATGTTGGATTCTAAGCCTACCAATTGAGCATTTCTCTTTTTGCACACCACATGATGTTGCAGCCTTATTATTATCTCTCATTTGTGCAAGTTCCCTCTTAACAATTTGCATCCTTTCTTCACTTGAAATTGTTTGAAACAAACTAATAATGTACCTTTGACATCCATCATTCTTGACCATTTTGCACAAAGTTGAGACTAAGCTAAATTCAAAGAATATAACATTCTGTGAAGGGGAAGAAAGTTAGTGTCGAATGAAAAGAATAAGCCCAAAAAATGCAAGAAATGCCAACTAAATTCCAGTAACAAGTACCTACCTTAAATCATCACAATTGGTTAACTCATGTTGTTAGGATCTAGTTTAATAGCATTTAAACTAGGTGCCTATTTATGAATACCTATGTAACTACCATAGGTACCTATTTGCAATAATAGGTCGAATTATTATTATTTCATTTTTATTACATCTGAATTTTAAAGGAGATTTGTGATTGGAAGGCTGAAGTGAAAAAATGAAAAATAGATAAATATTTGCTTGGAATATTCAAAATGGTACTACAGCAGTCAATTGAAATCACCAGTCCAAAAACAAATGCACCATCCAAGCATTCCACCCAATCATGCAACAAATCAATCTTTCTCCATCCATGTATTCATCCTTGTTCATCCACAATATCTGTAATAGTCTATGTATTCATATACATTTATTCAGATTAATCCATTGCACACTACAATGTCCATTGTCATTTGTCCATACCCATCCACATTCATATGCGCATCCACAATTCATCCACTTTCATCCCCATTCATATGCATCCATCTATGCACATACAATTATTCATCCACATTTTTTCATACATGAAACAAAGGACATTCACAGTCATCCTCATTCCTCTAATCACGTCCACTTTCATCCACTCAACCACATCCATCCAGATTCATCAATTTTCTGTTCACATTCATCAACATAACATATTTCATCTATGAATTTAATGATGTTCACCAACATCTATCCAAATACCTCTGCCCATAGCCACAATTTTGTATATTTTCATCAACATTTATCCATGTCAATGTACTTCCACCTTCACATTCATCACACCAATTCACTTGCAATCTGCGATACATACATGAGCTCTATGCAAGTTCTGTACATACTTACTCTTGAATGGATGTTTAAGTCAATCTTGAAATTTTCATTCATGATATTCATACTGACTTCATCAGCTCCTGCCTTTGGGTGTAGATAAGTGTATAATAATCTCCACAGAATTCCAACACACAAATTTTTTCAAGTTCCTGATGCATTTCTGGAAGTGATGTGAAGACTCAGTCAGCACTTAAGAGGCATGGCTGATAAAAAAACATCCACAGTATCCTCCTTCAAGCTGCAACAAGCTTGTCAGGGTAAGCTCTCAATTCGCTTTAGCTTGGTCCTGTTCAAGAATGAATCTAAGTCCTGTAAATGCAAAGAGCATATCACATTATTTCCTCAAGATGCAAATCAATCATCATTGCAGGATAGCTGGATTGAGGTGACTAAGAACCAATTCATTGAGAACCAAGCCAACTGGAAGCAAAGGACCAATGTGAAGTGAGAATTTGTGGTTGACAAGAGTACTCACATGTCAATGCTTATGTTTCTTTCCTTGACTTCATGATGCAATCGTCATCAGTCAGGAGTTATTGCAAAAACCTTTGGCGACATCTCAAGGTGCCATCTTCTTCATACTCTGCTTTAGTGACAGACCACCCTTGAAAATCAGGGCTTGCGGCCACCAGAGATGCGCCCTTCCATGCTGCAACAATTGGACTGTCAACAAGGTCAACATGAAGATCAAATTCATCAGGGACTAGAGGGCGCAGCTCAAGCTCTAAGCGCTCTTTGAAGCCTGGAAGCAGAGTATTTCCACCTGTAAGCACAACACTGGAGTACAGAAGTGGGTGCAGATAAGAATCACAGGCAGTAACTGCCCGAACAATACACTCTGCCAATCCTGCCTCATTCATTCCAAGGTCAACAGGATGGAAGAGCATTTCTGGGACCAGAAAGCGTTCATTTGTCAATGTAAGCTCCTGTTCTTCTTGTTTTTCAGGCATGGTTCTTCTTGGCCTTGGATTTGATCCTCCCATAATTTCAACATCATCATCTTCAGAATCATCTGCCTTGAGAGCTGCAGAACTAGTGTCTTTCACAAAGCCCCGCATGTACTTGATTCCATCCGGCAAGACATACTTGCACTGTAAGGAATTCTCCTTGCCTTTTTTCCTGCCAACCAAAAAAGAACTTCCAGAACTCAAACCCTTGCAAAAACCATTCACTGAATAGTGAATCAAACTGGTGATCACAAACCCAAAAGCTCTGGAACAGCAAGAATCAAACGGAAAGAGTTCAATCCCTTTAAAATACAAGGAGATCAGAAGAGACCAGGAGAGTAAACAGACCGCGCAATTGTCAGGTCTCTAACAATATCCAGGGAGCAAAAGCACAGCTTCTCCTTCACATCCTCCATGATGTATGTTTCGTCCATGACATTCCAAGCTCGATAAGACACCAACTCCTTCAAGTAGTTTGTCAGTGCCTTGCCCCCCAGGTTGATACGCTTCACTGCACCACTCACCACCCTGTTCTGGAAAACAGGGGCAGCATGTGTGAAGGAAAAACCTGAGTCCACAACTAAGCTGCACTTGGAACGGGCAAGAAGGCTTGTGGGTTTCTTATGAGCTTGATAAGCATGCATGAAAACAGGTGCATTACCAACACACAGAGACTGGAACCCAAAGTCTTCAAACACAAGCTCATCTGTCGCTCGTTGTGTTGATGGCAAATGGAAAAGAGGATCAACAAGCATCAACCCACAGTCAGAAGGATTGATCTTGAGATGAATCTTGAAAATCCGCTCCCAGATTTCTCTCTCTGTTTCTGGACTGATGAGGTAGCCTCGGTCCACAGGCCGACGCAGAGCTATTGCCTGGATCTCATCACACTCTTGAAGTTGGTCACCGACCAGCCATTTCTTTGAGCTCCGTGGGCGTGCCAGGCAATTGGGCACCACTGCTGTAGGCTCCAACTGCCCTGCCATTCCTGCTTTGCAAAACCCACCTCCATTGTCCAATACTACCACTGATGATGTCCCTCCAATTCCTGCAGTCCTTACCATTTATCTCAACTCTCTAACCCTCCTAGAAAAAAAATCTCTCCCGTCAAATTATTTATATGAAAATAAGGCACTGAACTTAGAACAAAAGGATAACTATGATGTTCAGAGGATCTGCATTGCTCTAATCTTTCCCTTGCCAGCTGCCGCTCTCCACATGCTGTGCCTAAAAACTTCACCAGAAACCCGCAAAATTTTTCTCTAAGCTCCAACCCACTGCAATTCAACAAACCACATACTGGAATTGGTGAGCTACTATTAACACGCAGAGCTTGAAGGCAGCAAAATGGATCAAGAAAAAGGTTAGGGTTCAGGAACAAGAGATGCTGTGACCAAGATGTGCACAATACTCATAAAAGGACATACATTTGGCAGAAAAATCTGGCCAATAGGTAATATTTCACAATGAAAATATTCAGGCAAGAAGACCCCCCACCATGTTGAAAACTCAAACACCCCAACAGGAAACAGGAAATCTAGGTGTTCCTTGCAATTGGTTTTCTACAAGTCCTTGGCCCCATCCTGATCCATGCTAGACTGCTGAAGAAGAGCTGGGGATGTCTGCAGCACTTGAAGGCGGCAAGGGAGTCCTTTAAATTGTGTCATGAACCCAGCTGCTGCACATATTCTCTGTTGGTCACTGCCATAGACAAGAATCAACAAGCTGTTAGCAGATGGAACCCTAAACCCTTATGCATTTTCAACAACTACTGAAGGCATTGGTAGTGACCTCTATCAAGCTCTTATTCACATGCCCTGCAAATCAATGCATCCGAATGAAGGAAAGTGCCAAAACATGGACCAAAGGGTGTAGAGTTTAGGGTTTCGGGCTCACGCTTGATAACAATGGACAATGGCTGTCTGCTTGTCTTTCTGGAAGTCAATCAATTCCCAGACAAGAGCTCCACCGATTATGCCATACAGCCCCGTAAGTGCTGCATCCAAAACTTCCGTGAAAACATCATGTGTAGCTTTGATTGATGAAGCACCCAGCACCCTGTTCCACAACTGATCCGAACTGAGGAGAAGGCACATAGCATTTCTATTCCAGCACAAAGATAAATACTAAGTAAAGTAGTCATGATTGGACTTGGAGTGCTGCGCAATGATGAAAAGCTTACAGGGTCAGACAAATGGAGGTAAGAGAAGGCTTCCGGCGTCTTCGCAGCTTGTTGGATGGCATCTCTTACACAATCCCTTTCTCACAGCATATCAGTCAGCATGATTGGAACTGATCCCACCTGGACAAATCCCCAAACCTGCAGCAGCAAAACTTGCTCTGAAATCTTCAGAGGGAATCGCTTCTTTTCCCGTCTGTTCCTGGCTCGATTTTCTGTTGCGCGAAGCAAGCGCTCCTGTCGCTCTGCTCTGCTCTGCTCGGGGGGCGATGGCGGGAGAAGAGTTAGAGTTAGGGCACAGATTCCGTGCGCGGAGAAGGGGAGCAGATCCTGGCATTTCTGAGAGTTTCATCCACACGTGTCGGTCACCTGCATGTTTCATCTATTCCTTTCATCCACATTCATCTGCTGGTGCCAATGAAAGAACCACCGGTTCCGGTTCAATACTTTAAAAAAGTTTACAGACCCTCCGGTCCAGTTACAGACCCGGTTCTTCCCATTTTCAGGAACCCCTGGTTCCGGCTGGAGTGAACCAGCAGCCACCAATTCACCAGTTGAGGATGAGCCTCTTGAAGACGTTTTGCCAATGAACAAAAATCCCATCCTCCTTGCCCGCATGTTTTTTTTCCTTCCACCTCTTCTCTGCCCCAAAATTTTCCCGCCTCCTACCTACCACCTACCTCCCCCCTCCTACCTACCACCTACCACCCCCTCCCCCCCTCACTCCATCGCCAGAGCTTGGAGCTGGAACCTAGAGCCTGGAGCTGTGGCTGGAGCTGAAGCGGGACCCACGTGAGACCTAGGTAAGCATCTTTGTTTGCTCTTCTTTGCGTTGCAAGAAAAAACATCTTCTTGTTTAGCTTGTTTTGCTGCACTGCGCTGGAGCGCAACGAAAAAGCCGACGGCACCTACCGTTACCTTCTTCTTCTTCTTCTTTTTGCAGTGCAACAAGGCGCAAAGAAAAAGACGACGACAACATAGCTGCCATCGCCTTCTTCCTCTTATTTTGCTGCACTGTGCTGCAACGCAGTGAAGAAGGCGACGACAACAATGATGTCGTCGCCTTCTTCTTCTTCTTCTTCTTCTTTTGGTAGCGCAAGAAGGCGCGAAGAAGAAGAAGAAGGCGACGGCTGCCGTCGCCTTCTTCTTCTTCTTCTTTGTTTTGTAACGCAAGAAGGCGCAAAGAAGAAAGCGACGACAGCTGCCGTCGCCTTCTTCTTCTTTTTCTTTGTTTTGTAGCGTAAGAAGGCACGAAGAAGAAGGCGACGGCAAACAGCTGCCATCTACCGTCGCCTTCTTCTTCATCTTGTTTTGCAACATTACAACGCAGCGCAGTGAAGAAGGCGACAACAACTATCGTTGCCTTCTTCTTCCTCTTGTGGAGTTGTGCTACAGTGTAGCGCAACGAAGAACGCAATAGCAGCAACATTGCCATCGCCTTCTTCTTCTTCTTCTTTTTGCAGTGCAAGAAGGCGCAAAGAAGAAGGCGATGGTAGCTATGCTATCGTTGCCTTCTTCTTATTTTTGTTTTGTTACGTTGCACTGTGGCACTATAGCGTAACGAAGAAGGCGACAGCAGTTGCCGTCACCTTCTTCTTCCTCTTGTGGAATTGCAGCGCAACGTAGCAGAGAAGGCGACGGCATGGCTGCCGTCGCCTTCTTCTTCTTTTGCTGCGCTTTAGCGCAGCATAGCGAAGAAGGCGACGGCAGCAATACTACTATCGCCTTTTCCTTCTTCTTTTTTTTGCAACACAAGAAGGCACGAAGAAGGCAATGGCAGCTATGATGTCGTCGCCTTCTTCTTCCTTTTGTTTTGTTACATTGCGTTGTAGCGCAGCAAAGAAGGCGACAATAGTTGCCATCGCCTTTTTCTTCCTTTTGTTTTGCTACATTGCGCTGTAGCGCAACAAAGAAGGCGACAATAGTTGTCGTCGCCTTCTTCTTCTTCTTGTGGAACTACGCTGCAATGCAGCACAACGAAGAAGGCGACGACAATTTTACTACTATCGCCTTTTTTTCCCTTGTAGCATAGCAAAGAAGGTAACAACTTTGTATTGAAAAAGAAGAAGATGACAGTTGCTGCCACCTCCTTCGATGGCTTTGCTGCAAGGAAATGGCGACGTCCGCCTTTCTTTTGTGGTTTTGTTGCGAAGAAGGTGACGGCAACAATGTCGTCGCCTTCCTCTATGGTGATGATTTATTTTTTTTGGTGCTTATGGTTGAGTTCATTAGGATTAACATTTAATAATAAATGGTGGTTTTTTGTTTAGGGTTGAAGGTTGTAATGGCTAAGGGATGAAGACTGAAGAAAAGCGGTGGTGGTGAGCTGGAAATCAATTAGCAAAATGTTGTTGCATCAGATGAGGGAACTATTGTGCCAAATGTTATTACAAGAGATGAGGCAGTTGTCGAACCACATGTTGTTACATTAGATGCGGTAATTGTTGAGCAAAATATTGCTGCATCAGATGCGATAATTGCTTAACAAAATGTTGTTACATTAGATGAACCAATTGGTGACCGAGGTGTTATTATATCAGATTAGGAAATTGGTGAGCAAAATGGTGTTTTATCACAATTGAAACGCAAGGATAACAATTTGGTATAGATTGTTTTAGAATTTATGGACATTAGATTAAATACAAATTTAGAAAATTGTACAAGTTTCTTGAAGTTTAATTATATCCGCACCTTCCATCATTTGTTGGAAGGTGCAGGATTATTTTTGTCAAATTTTTTCTATTGCAATACCTAAAAACAGTTTATGTTTATAAGAGTAGTATGTGATTGTGTGATTTTATGTTTTGTAATACTTGCATTCTATTTTTTTAACTTTCATTTTTGGGCTTAGGTCCAGAGCTTGAAACTAAACAGGCTTCTCAACCACTTGCACTTCTTTGTCCACCTATTTTGGCTTGGAAGGACAAGGAATGGACGAAAGTTGGGTCAAAATGGAAGTGCAAGGTTGGCACTTGCATTGTCACATATTGTGCCAAATGGTTATTGACCATGCATTTGAAGGAGGTGCATGGCTTGGTGGCAAAAAAGGCCAAACATGGGAGGCCTTTAACTTTTGCAAGAGGTCCTCGACATCAAGACCATGCCAAAATGAATGTTCACATCTTGGGAAATGCCATGGCTGTGCAAAGGCAAAATGATCAAAAAGTTGCTAGTTGCGCTTGTGCCAAAGCAGAGCACAAGTGGAATCACCTAGTAGCTGTTGCAAAACAGTGTCCACCACTCCCAAAGCCAGCTTTGGTCAAATTAGCTTCAGAGTAATTGTTGAAGGTGTTGGGCTTCAATGCATGGGGCGTGGGCAGTGTGCCTCGAGATGCAACATCATGGATGGAGAAAGATGAAGATTTACAAGGGATGATTCAATTCACCCGTTATGTATATGCACGACAATTGAAGACGGCATGGGATGTCAAAAATTAGGATCGAGAGTCCAATAAAACAAGTCGGACAAAATAGTTGGAAGTGTTTTGGATTTTCATGAATCTAGAATGATTCATGGAAGGTAAGAAACAATAATAAGCAATGTTTATTATTTTTTATTGTATTTCATCCAAGCTGTGTTTAGGTTTAATTTGGTGATTTTTGGGTGTTTATAGGGTTTAGGACCAAACAAAGGAAGAGTTTGTTGCAAATGTAGTTCAGGTTGAAATGCAACACCGCCATTTTTACACTACTCGTCATGCAGCAAAGGTTGCAAATGCAGCAGCTGCATACCGAGCTAAACACGAGATTGTAGATACCGATATGGGTTAGGGTTTCACTTTATATAATTAGTTAGGTTTTGTAGCCCTTTTATTTTTTGGACTATCCAATTTTGAACTTTGATCCTTTAATATGTTATAGAAAACCAACGTTTTTTTTTCATTGGGTTTTTTAGTAATTTTTCATGCACCCATTTTTGTACATCTTTTATCAATATAATAGTATCTTCTACTCACACTTGTTTCATGGGTATATGGTTAATCATATATGTCTTCTTTGTCATAATTTTCTTAGTACTTGAGATGTAAGAATCAAACCAAAGATCAAAATGACATTGTGCAATACTTACATCTAATATAATAGGATTCACATCACCTGAAGACTTTTAAAACAATACACACATTTTAAACATATAATACCTACATCATTTTCTATTATAAACTCCATAAGACCATTTTCAAATATGCAATACCCGCATATAAGTCTTTAAATAGTCGCTAGCATTTTGCATTCATTACAATACCCGCATATAAGTCCCATAATAGCCGCTAGCATTTTGCATCCTTGCAATACCCGCATATAAGTCCCATAATAACCGATGGCATATTACATCTTTCCAATACCCGCATATAAGTCCCATAATAGCCACTGACATTTTGCATTCCTTGTAATACCCTCATATGGGCCACAAATAGTAGCTAACATTCTTCATTCATTACAATACCCACATATGGGTCATGTGGTAGTCGTTGGGTTTTTTAACATTCCTTATAATACCCGCATATAGTTTCCATAATAGCCACTGGTTTTTTTAACATCTCTTGCAATACCCGCATATAAGTCCCATAATAGTTAATGGTTTTTTACATTCATTGCAAAACTTACATTTTGTCATAAAATTAATTCAGAATAATAATTAATTTAGGTATATATAAAGACATATTTTGGGCACCCAAACCACTTATTAGTTATTTTGAAATGACGTGACATGTGAGTATTACATTTAGGGTTTAGGGTCTTCACATAAGGTTTGCCTCAATCACCTATGGATTATTTTAATATGAACTTACATGTAAGTATTGCATCTAGGCCTTGGTCTTCATTCAAAAGCGCACCCAAATTACATATTGAGTATTTCAAAGCGACCTTACATGTGGGTATTACATTTAAGGTTGCTCTTTCATTGTAGGTTTTACCTTATTCACCTATGGGTTATTTTGAAATAAACATGAATATGACTATTGCATTTAGGGTTAAGGTTTCATATAATTTTGCAATATCCACACATATACTTACTTTCACCATTTATAAATTTAGCCATAATTTTTTAATAATTAAATAAAATTTGTAACAAAACACAAAAGAAGGTATGTCTCTTACCATTTGTTAATCTCCAAGCTGATCTCTTTCAATTTCTTTAAAAATATGTATTGCATTGTTTTACCTATAAAATTCCCCTTATAATGCATCATAGATTTATTTTATTTACTATTAACTTGTAAAAACACTGTTAATTAATTTAGGGTTTCCCAAACTCTAAATTTGAATCATATTCTAATAGTATATATTTATAATAGTTATATGGAAAAATGTGCTTTCTTTTTGATAATCTTTTTTAGTTCAAATTTAAAATGTTATAAACTATCATAAATGTTTATTAGGCTTTCATGGCCTAGGCTAGTATATAACCTATATAACTAATAGGTTTACTTAATAAACTCAACCACCTTCAATACCTACATAAACCATCTAAGATATTAACTTAGAAGGCCTACATTAATGAATAAACTACATAATAGGCTTATATTACGTAGGCAGCCTATCATGTAGTTAAGTATGTTACTTAACAATTAGTTTACTAACCTATTACTCATGTTTACGTTAGGTTGTTTAGTTTGGTCAATGTTGACACTTTAATCAATCTAACAACCAGGCTTAAGTTTGAGCTTTTCTTGAAGTTAGTAATTTGTCAAGGCTATAGATTCTTGGTTTTTTTTATGAACACTATTGTGTTTTTTGGATAGTCAAGTCATTTTTCAACTTTTGAAGGTATCGAAAACATTACATATTCAAACACACTTCCCAACTCCATTCCATGTGTTTCCAAATACCCTTTCGTTATGGGGAACTAGCTCACCAAGAAGGAGAAAGACCAGGTCACAAACTTGTTAATTAAGTATGAGAATGTGTTCGCATTCTCAATGAAAGACTTAGGTAGGTGTAAGACCATGCAGTTCTCTATAGACCTTATAGATGAAACACCCGTCTATCGAAGGAGGTTTAAATTGAGCAAACATGAGTGGGAACTGGTAGATGAAAGATGCAAAGAGCTCCATGAGGTTGGTTTCATTCAGCCATCAAGTTTTCATTTTACTGCCGCTACAGTAATGCCAACAAAGAAAGATTCAGTTGGATTATGGACTGAGAAAAGGATGTGCAGGGATTATAGGCCTTTGAACCTAGTTACACCTCAAGATAGGTACCCCATGCCGATCCTTGAAGAATTGTTTGATAACATCAGAAATTCAAACATTTTCACAATTTGTGGATCTAAAGCAAGGTTTCAACCAGATTATGCTCATTGCAAAGGATTGCAAGAAAACAACATTCCATGGAAGCAACAAGTTATGGGAATGGCTTGTGATGCCTTTTGGATTGAAGAATGAACTTATTTTCTTTTAGCGAGTCATGGACCAGGTTCTCGAAAGGGCAAATTTCTTGAAATGTTACATAGATGACGTCTTAGTGCATTGCAAAGGATTCTTGCAACATTTGGTTCATCTTGAGGAGTTATTCAAGAGGCTCCACGAAGTCAATATGAAGATCCATCCTAAAAAGTGTGAGTTTACTATCACCTCAATAATCTACCTTGGACATAGAATTTTGCCAAATGGTATTATGGTTCATTGGGCCAAAGTAGTAGCCATTTTGGAGATGCCCAATCCTACTAATGTTCACACGTTGAGGAGCTTCATCGGATTATGTAATTATTATAGAATTTATGTCCAAGGCTTCAATATTATTACTCATCCTCTCTATGCATTGCTAAAGAAGGATGTTGCTTGGACATGGAGTGATGAGGCTCAGGAAGCTTTCAACACACTTAAGGAAAAGCTTTCAGAGTTCCCCATTCTGAGAAGACCTAATTTCAACAAGGTCTTCATTCTACACACTGATTGGAGTGCTCTTGGTATTGGAGCTATTCTTGGCTAACTTGATGAGGAAGGCAAGGAATATGTTATCGCATATGCATCTCGAAGTAACAACAAGGCTGAGAGCAATTACTCTTCATACGAGGGGGAATGCCTTGCTGTTGTATGGGTTGTCATACATTTCAGGCCCTATCTTTATGGCACCAATTTCACTTTGTATATCGACCACCAGCCTATCAAGTGGTTGATGACCAACGATAAACTTACTGGTAAGTTAGTTCATTGGGCGCTTATACTTCAAAAGTATGAGTTCAAGGTTATTCACCGACCTGGTATTACACATCAAAATGTGGATACCATGCGAAGACCCCTCACTACCTTTGAAGATTTTTTAGAAGCCAGGCAAGATTTTGACCAGATTTTAGCAATACATGTATATAATGCATCTAGTTATCTTGCACTACTGCAATGTAACCTGGTTGAGCATCCCCTTGTGGATATATGGGAGGACTTGGACACTTTGAGGTTTCTTCAGCATGGGGAATACCCTCCCCAAATTACATCAAATCAGCAAAATTGCACGCAACAACGGTCCAAACGCTACTCATGGAGGGACAATCATCTCGTCCGATGCTTACCACAAGGCGACAAAGTGGTTCCACCACCACATGAATGGTTTGGTCTTATTCAAAAGGTACATTTGGAGCTTAGACACTTTGGAATTAAGCATACTTATAACCTTTTCGCTCCTCATTACCATAGGAGAGGTATGTATGTTCAACTCTGAAACATCATTACTAGGTGTGAACAATGTGATAGAGTGAGAACTTCTTTCTCTTCTCGACAACTCATGCTTTCTCCACTCCCTATTCAGGGCATGTTCTATCATTGGTCATGTGATTTAGTTGGAGAGTTACACTACTAGAAATTTTGGGTTTTGCAATTGTCGCATGCAACTAAAATTCAGTTGCATGTGACACATGCAACTGCAAATTTGTGTAGTTACATAAGACAAGTTGCATGGGACATGCAGTTGCATGCGATAGTATGTATGCAACATGTATATACAGTGTTAATATACATGTTCATACATACATACCAATCCAATGTAGTTGCACCTTATGTGTAACTTTCCTTGCAACTACATACAACTAATGAAAATATGACACATGTTTCAAAATTAAACAACTAGCTTGTGGACACATGTCATTATTTTATTTTTTTGTGTTTTCAAAATTAAAAAATTCATTGGATTAATTTTAATCATTAAAGTTTTTGCCATTAGGATGATGACATGTGGCACACCATGGAACGTTCATTGACCATTTGACACGTGTTCAATATTTTAACGCCAATTATATAGTGACACGTGGCAATCAAAGCCCACCTATTTTTAAAATTTTAAATATTAATTAATGAAATGTAAATCATTTAATTTATGGCCAATAAGATGTTGACACGTGGTGCGTAGGTAGGTAGATAATAATTAAACCCTATTAAATAAGTAGGTTTATTTAGGTATGTAAGTAGATTAAAAAATAGCTAGGTTTAGGTTATATATGTAGGTTTAGAATAATCCAATTTTATTTTCAAGTTTGACCATTTCATAAAGGTCAAGCTTTTTTCATTCATTCATGCCCAATGGCACCTGGTATTTGGTTTCAACATGACTATTGCTCCTACTTATATATTGAGCCAAATAGAATTGGAAGCCAAAGGATATGGGTTAAAACATTCCATTGCAAACCTCATGGACCAACCTAGTTGCACATTAGATGTAACTATTGTATTAAAGTATAACAGCCAGGGGAGGGCTCTGTTGCTTTTGGTGTCCAACAAAACTTGAAGCCCTCCTCTTGGCGCATCTAACACACTAAAAATCGTTGAAAATAGATTATAAATGAGAAAGTTATGGGCCCCCAAAGTAAAGGGGGTCAGAAAACTCAAATTGTTTTTTATTAAGGCCGGTTCTTAAACACCTAGAAAGTTCATTTTATGTTGTTTTTTTGCTATTAGAGTTCAAATGTGATTTGTAGGAA
>Ga0116229_10001258_pt1 | contig 39103 bp, 16 predicted proteins | sample S1TSphgellanicum_3_FD_87313 | JGI IMG/M metagenome (GOLD analysis project Ga0116229, IMG submission 87313) | Host-associated microbial communities from peat moss isolated from Minnesota, USA - S1T2_Fc - Sphagnum magellanicum MG | ecosystem: Host-associated > Plants > Peat moss > Unclassified...
CCCCCCAAAAGAGACGTTCTTTAATCTTGCACAGCTACAGAACCCAAAATCAGCAATGACCATACCAAAAACTTTCCGAAAAGTGACTGCTGATAACTTCCCTCAGTGGGTGTTCTCTGGAGCAAAAGTTGCCGAGCTCCGTCACAGACAGTCCGGACCGGACCCGGCCCGGCACCCCGTTCTTGACGTCGGCTATCCCGGGTCTCCGTTCCACGCTAGAATGTCGTAACATAATTTCCTCCAATAGCTTTGCCCACAGACTGTGAACAGGAAATTCCGCCCTCCGATTAGCGCCAGGCCCGGTCGGCCTGAAACCCGAGCTCCATCAGGGACGTAGTGTTGAATGGATTCATCAAATAGAGTCAAAGTATGTCATCATGTGATGTCTACCTCAATACTTATGGGGCTGACATCTCCATTAGATGATGACCTTGTGCATGTGGTATTAAGAAAAATAACATTTGCATGGGATGTGCACCACCTATTTAAGAATAGACTACCGGTCAAGGTGGTTCATAAAGTTTATAGCAACTTTTGTGATCCTAAGGTTGTGTGAAGAGCTTGTAGGACACTGGTAAATTTTCTTATTTCCAATCTTTCATCGGTACACTGTCAAATTTCAAAATCGTTGTGTTTTGTCTTTTTTTTGTTTGACAACATATGAGGGTTTTCCTGAATAGACCCCTGAAGAAAACGCAAACCCATTAAAGGAAAAGCACCAAAACACAGGCCTTGAGAAGAGCTGCAGCCCTTTACTTTGATGCTAACTTGATTGCGGCAAGAGGAGAGAAAAAAGAACACATAATGCCTGAAACAGGAATGCCAAAATCCAAGGAGAAAACAAAAAATCATCCTTCATTCATTCTATCTATCAAATCCAGCAGACAAGTTCCCCAAAGCAAGTGAAATGGACAAACAAACCATAGCATTAAGTTTCTAGGTGTTGAACTGTTGTTAAGTGTGGGGGCAGGTTTGTTAACCCTGTCTGTACACAGACAAGGGTTATAATATTAGTGTCCTAATATTGAGAGGATGTTGAATAGGCTTCTGTGTAGGTGTGATGAAAAACTGTTATGAGGAATGAAATTGCTGGATTTGGTGGTTTGAATTCTTTTCTTGAGTAAACTAACAATTGAATGTGTAATTGGTTGCTATGTATGTGAAAATTTCAGAGGACCAATGGAATTGATAGAAAGGGACCAATATTTTCAATGTTCAGCAGAATAGGGTTTTGTGTAGGTGTGAAGAAATTTTTGGTGTGATGGTCTGAATTTTTTTCTTAGATATTTGAGTGAACTACCAGTTCAATGTGTATAGCTATTTATAGACAAAGTTTTAACACATTACTTGTGTGCTTTGTTATGATAAGTGTATTAGCCATAACTCGAATTGAACCAGATGTGCAAAATCTTGAACAGTTCTGCACCCTTAGAGCATCTCCACCCTCACACCAGCAAACACCTCTTTTCATTAAATCTTGCAGCAGGATAGCGCAAATCGTGCTGCTCTCTGATATTGATGGTCCATATTGTAGTGGTCATTTTAACCCCTTTAAAAGCTTTTTTCTACTATGGATCTGGACATAAATGGTCTTTGAGTGTTTAAAGGGACTTTTATGACATTTGTGGGTGTAGACAGTGATCCTTAAATGGTATTCTATTCTAAAATAAAGGAGTTGTTTGCCAGTGTGGGTTGTTGTGGGGTGGAGATGCTCTTACACAAGGCTGATATAAGTAGTTGCATGGTATTGCATTGAGGTTGCATGCATGGGTGTTCCCCTACAGAGGTACTGACCTTTCAACAACCACCTTTCATTTTTTGAGTATTGTGAAATTTTCTAGTGTGCAAAGCAAGGAAGTTTTGTGGAAGGTATGTATGCTTTAAGTTGTGTTATGTTTCTTTTGTTAGGCTCAAAGTGTGTGTGATGAAAGAGCGTTAAAGTATTTATATGATATGAGACACTATTAAGTGGATCTAAAACGTCCTCTTGAAGGGATGGTCTAGTTCTTTTATATCACTGTGATTTATCATCAAGTCAATTGATCAAACAGAGTCAAAGAGTGATAAATACATTGATACAAGTAAATCCAAGATATGGTGAGGCTAGAGGAGCAGACATTGAAAGTGACGAAATAGGAAGATTGGAATGGATTTGAGTGGATGCTAAGAATTCAAGATTAGGATTCAAAACATGACTAGCCTAGTAACATGATAAAGAGTGTCTGTTAAACTAAGTGTACCATGAAAAGGAACTCCAATTACATTGCAAAATCAGCCTTTCCACAAAACATGCTGCCAATGGAACTTTCATGGGGACCATACATGTTCAAACTAGGAAAAAAAAAGTCTTCCCATGCCCTTAATAGACAATGTGTTGAGCTCTAAGGGCTCATGTTTTTCAGCACTCCATCTTTTGAGTGGATTCTAACGAGTGTAGACATAGGATTAATCATTTTGAAGGTGACCATTTCAGTAAAGAAATAGACTGTAGGAGTGAAATGAAATAGTTGTACATACACAAAATGGGACTACCACATTTTGATTTAGAATATGAACAAAAGGTTTGTTCAAAGTAAACAAATGCATTATTTAGTTTTTATTGATGATTGTTAATGTCCATTTAATGAGAAGTGGAATGAGTGTTATTCAAATTAAGTATGATTTTAAATGTACCTGAATCCCAAGTATAAGTTTAGGGCACAAGTATTGATGCTCTCTTAAGATATGTAAGAAATGAAATGTGGTGAAATCAGATCTTTGAAAACATCAACAATTGACAGGTCTTTAATTCTGAATTCTCATAGGTTTGTTAGGATTTACATATTATGGGCAAGTCAAAAGAGATTTTGTGACCATTGCAACTCCAGGTTTCAAACTCCTCGAAAAGGACATGAAGTTCATATGGATCCCAACATGTAATGTGCTACGAGTGTGAAGAAAACAAGTAGCCTTGTCTTAAGTCAAGTGCCCTTGTACCAAAATTTAGAGAATAAATAATACCATATGGCATTTGCTAATAACAATGTCGACATTCATCTCAAAGAAGTTCCATCCAAGTGAAGTAAACTAATATACATTAGCTTAGGGAGTGAAGTATATCCAATATTGTTTTTATGAAAGAACTTTATGGTTCAAACGGATAACAAATCTTTAGAACTATGGTATTTAATATAGATGGCAAGAGACAACATTAAGCAAATGCTGATATAAAGATCTACAAGACCCACTATCAAAGTCGTTCAATACACACAAATGCAAATCAATTGATTTGAAATCCAATGGACCCAAGTGGAGAGAGTCAAGGTTTTTGTAAACATGGTCATGGTCATAGAAAAGCTTGCCATTGAAGATATACAACATAGTTGCCACCTTTTGTTGATTAATTAATGAGATGATATATGACACAATATGTTATGAAAATGACATATGTCGTGTGCTCCTATGTTGGGGTGAAATGCACTATCTAAAAATGCATATGCCACCCCTTCATTGTTACAATCCAACAACAGAACCAACTTCAACCACTTGGAGAAATGCTCAATCATAACCAAAACATATTAATTATGTCGAGGTGTCAAATTCAATGCGCTAACAAAATCCAAACTCCACTGATACCCAAGCCCCATAATTGGTAAGGGCTATAGGTGAGGTGTAAATACATTGAAAGATGCCTAAATTTGGTTACACACCATACACTTATAAAAAAATTGTTAAATTTATAATTGCATCCCTCGCCACCAATCTTGTGTTTAGAGCAAATTGTATGTTCGTTTGACCCCAAAGTGGCCCAACTTTTCATGAGCATGTCTCACAAGGTTTTCACATTGTTATGGGTGAAGCACAACCTTCACTTATCCATTTGCCCACATATGTAGGAGGGAACTATTTTCCCATTTGAACTATTTGGCCTTCTGCACAACACGGTCCCTTTCCTTGGGTGTTAATCCAATCGAAATTTCCCCTACTTATAAATATGCAATGATAGGTGCATCATCATAAATATCCAGGGCACCATTGCCTTTTGATTCCATGTCCATATCATCCACACTAGTTTAAAGTACATCCCCAAAAGACCCCAAAAAGGTACAAAGGTATGTAGAGGCATGCCATTTTGGTATTGCCTTTAAATCCACATCACCATTTGAATGAACCCCAATGGGATCCTCTTCATTGGAACTTAGGTTCCAACTCAACCCATCGACATCTTGGATAACTATATTAGGCATGTGAATTATATGAAAGTCATATTCCTATAAGATAAATGCCCACTTGGCCAACTTTCTTATGAATGGATTTAATTCCATAAGGAATTTCAAAGGCCGGTGATCGATAATAAAAGTGAATGGGCTACCATGAAGATAACATCGGAATGATGAAACAACCCATACAACTACAAGGCACTCCCATTCATATGAATTGTACTTGGCTTTTGTTTTGTTGTTAGACCAAGTAGCATATGCCCCCACAAACTTTCAACTGTCATCATCAAGTTGGGTAAGCACATCTCCCAACCTTATAATGTTCTAATGAATGTGTAATTGGAATGAACATCCTTGAATGGGTCGTTTCACAATGGGAGCTGGTGAAAGCATGGCCTTTGGTTCCTAAAAGGCATGTTCTTTTGCCTCATCCCAAATGAACTCCTGGTCAATATGTGTTAGTCAGGTCAAGGGTTTAACTATGCTATAGAACCCTTTCACAACCTTCCAATAGTAGTTACACAAACCTAGGAAAACTCATAACCAACTAACATCTATTGGTTGGGGAACTTGTGAAATGGTGTCAACCTTAGCCTTATGAACCCCAATCCACTTGGATAAATCATGTGACCCAAGTATTCCATCCGAGTTGAAAAAATTGACACTTGCTTAGATGAAGCTTAAGGTTATATGACTTATGTCTTCCAAACATTTCCTACAAATGATGCATGTGATCTTCTAGAGTTAAACTAAAAACATTGATGTCATCAATGTAACACTTGGCCAAAACCTACCAACATTCAATCCATGATTCTTTGAAATTTTACAAGCACATTAATCAAACCAAATGGCAAAAACCATTGTAATAAACAATCCTTCCCATGAAGATCCATTCCCCAAAAAGTTGTCTTGACCTTGTCACCCTTTGTCAATGGCAAAATGGTAGCCAAACCTTGAGTCCAACCTATTGAAAACCTCGGCCTATCCAAGGGCATCCAATATCTCCTCTGATGAGGAAATGACATATTTGTATGAACGGGTTTGTTTATTCACTAAATGGTAATCTCCACACATGCATTGTTCAATCCAATTGCCAAAAAGTTTTTTTTGGTTAATATCATTATTGCTAAAGCATATTCACCCCTAGATAGTTCCACAAAACTAGTATCCAACAACTTTGTTATTCAAACTTGAACCAGGGGGTACAATCATGATAAAAAGGAGCCAAGGATGCCAAGGTCTCTCTCCTTTCCAAAGATTGGGCCCAATAATAATTAACAATTTGCTTTCATTCATTGGTTGTTACTGCAAAAAAAGAAATTAATGTGTCAAATTTGAAAAGTCATATCTCTCTCGTGCATAGTCAACTCACATTGAAATAACAAAATATTGGATGAGAACACCAATTTGAAAATTGCTCCTGCGCACTTAGTCTATTTCTTTGTCATAGGGCTTTGTCAGGTGTAGGCTTCATTGTTTTGGTTTAGACTAGGGTCTCCCATAATTTGCGCAAATAATTAGAATTCTTAAATTGTGCTAAAACTTTCACTCTTTTTTGCGTGATGTCCATTTTTGGCAATCAACTTCTGAGTTCCATTTCACGAACATGATTGTCCATTCAACCGACATTGTGCAAGAAGTTTGCGATGAAGACATTAGTAGGTCAATTGCTAACCTAATATTGTAAAGCACTTTTACAATTCATTGTTTTGATTTCCTCTTGTTTAGAAATGTATGTGATACTTGGAGCCAGACTTTTTATAGGTTAAAGTGTTTTTGAAGGCATAAACTATGTCTTGAAATAATGATTCAAGCTATGCACATTCAAGATGGTAACAAGTTGAAGCATGTAGAGGGGCTTGACATTCTTTATGACATTATATGTGTGAGGTTTGAATCACCTTATTGTTCAAGCGTAATGTTTGTTATACACATGTATGTTTAACATTTTTGTGTTTCTTGCGGAATGCAAACGAATGTTGGGTATCCAAAGGTGCTCCTCTTCAATGTTGAATTATATGTAGTTATTTCATTTGAAGTTGCACCTAATTTCAACCTAGTTTACACCTTGGAATAAGTGTTGTTGGAAGGGACAATGACCTATTTGTTGTTCATAACTTTCAAGCGCCCTTTTTGCACCATATTGCCAAGACCACAAAGAATAGTTATAGTTGTGCAAACTTCATCAAGTAAATTTAGTTTTTTATCCATGGCAATCATGTTTAACGTTGGACCTTTTATATTTCAAATTACACAAAGCTTCAAGTTGGATATGAGTAAAAAAGTACATGGTTGTTTAACATTGAATCCATTGGTGTGATAATGTGTAAAAACCCCTTTTTGTCAAAAATTTAAAAGTCTATATGGGAAGCCTTGAGTAGGGTGTGACATGCTAAATGAGAAATTGGCTTGGCGTGAAGTTGATGGAGATTATGAAGATAAGAGTTCCACACCACTAGGAAGTCTTATGAAGGAATCTAGTACTATTGTTACACTTCAGCCAACTCCAAAAAACCTATTTGGAAGTTGATTCATTCGCGTATTCTATTATTGTGGAATAGCTAAATAGTTTGGATATTACACATTTATCTTCTCACAAGTTTGAAACAGCTTCTCACAAGTCTATAACAACCTCTCACAAGTCTATAGCTACTAAGACTACAAAAAAATAGAAGGTTAAAGGATCCAAGAATTCAACATTGCCCTAAAAAGCTCGCAAATTCCAGCTTGGGAACAACATTTGAGTGTTTATTATTCATCATGAAAGGTTATTTACACAATTTTCATAAAAGGTAAATGTGTTACCAAGCTCTTTGGATTGAACAAAAATTCAATTGTCTTTTCCTTTTGGTAGTTATTGTCTTCACACGTCCTACTTGTACAATTAATTGTTAATCATGTTCAAAATTTGAATTTTTGTTTTTCTCATGAACTAAGAGTGTAGGTTCACATATTTGGACTGAATATTTGTTAAAGTGTTTGTGTGGTTTTCTAGGACTTTCTATTAGATTTCAATTTTTATATAAAAATTGAGTCCTCACACTATTAGAAATCCTATCGTTTGTAACTTGTCCCTATGTGACTATGTGCAACCAAATGTTGCCTATGACTACAAATGGTTGCCTATGCAACTACTTTTCAAATTTGGATTTTCAACTAGGTTGTGATTATGACCTATTTCATCCTTAAATTGTGTTATTTTTTATAATGTCTTTGTATTTTTTCCAACATTGTATATACATTTAGTTGCAAATGTAACCAAAATAATCACATGCTCATTGTATAAATTATCTAGGCTACCTAGTAAGGACATACCTAGATATATATACCTACCTACCTCCTTATTAGATACCTACCTACTTATTAAGTACCTACCTACCCACAAGCCTAGGCCACATGGTACCTAGCCTAGGTTTGGTGACATGTGGCATTACCTACATCTACATATAGACCTAGACATGACATGTGGAACATAGGTTAGGTTTAGGCCATGCCACATGGCATTTATGCAAGACATAGGACATGCCATATATGCTAGGCCATGCCACATGGCATTTATGCAAAACATAAAACATGCCACATATGCTAGGCTTAAGCCATGCCATGTGACACATACATTAGGTCTAAACCATCCCACATGGCATTTAGGCACGACATAGGACATGCCACATGGCACATATGCTAGGTTTCAACCATGCCACATGGCAACTATGTTAAGTTTAGGCCATGCCACATGACATATAAGTTAAGCTATGACATGCCACATGGCACATATGTTAGGTTTCAGCCATGCCACATGGCAATTATGCTAAGTTTAGGCCATGCCACGTGACACATAATTAAGTTATGACATGCCACATGGCACATATGCTAGGTTTAGGCCATGCCATGTGGTACATAGGCTAGGTCTAAGTTGTCCCACATGGCACCTAAGCACGACATAAGACATGCCACATGGCACATATGTTAAGCCTAAGCCATGCCACGTGGCACATAAGTTAGGTCTAAATTATGCCACATGGCTGCACCTAGCCTAGCATAGACCATGCCATGTGGCACCTAGGGTAGGTTAAAACATGCCACATGGCACCAAAACTAGACTAGGACATGCCATGTGGCACTTAGACTATGTTAAGAGAGGACATGCCAAATGGCACATATGTTAGGCCAAGGTCATGCCACGTGGCACCTGGGCTAAGCTTATGCCATGCCACGTGTCACCTAGGCTAAGTTAGGCTATGCCATGGCACTTGGCACATATTTTAAGCCTAGCCACACCATATGGCACCTAGGCTAAGCCTAGCCATGCCACATGGCACATATGCTAAGTCTAAGGCATGTCATTTGGTAATTAGGCAAGGCTTAGGCCATGCCATTTGGCAACTATATACACTATTACAAAATGTGGGTGTAGTTCAATAGTCCCTATTCACTAGACCAATGAATTCATTGCTTCTTCATTAATCCCCGATCATTATAAGTAGTGAATTCATTCAAAATCCAGTCAAATCACTTGGCGTAAGTAGTCATTAATAGCCCAAGTAGTTGCATGACTAGTTGTAATTACAAAATTAATCCCACATGTTTTGTTTGTCATTTTAGTTTCATTAACTACATAAGGAGGTGCCCTAAGAGCACAATGTATAAATTAAAATGCAATTCCATTTTGGGATGAAGCAATCAAAAGGTTGAACCTTAATTAAACCCAAAAAGAAATATAATATTTTAGTACATGCCATGTGGCTTAAGTCTAGGCTTAGCTTAAGTGTCGGAGGTATAGACTAAACCTAGGCGCCATGTGGCTTAAGTCTAGGCCTAACCTAGGTGATCACTTAAACTAGGCCTAAAAATGACACGTGGCATATGTCTACACCTAGGTGCCACATGGCATACGTGTAGACCTAAATAAATTAAGTGCCAAATGGCACTTAGTTTACTTGGCACCTAAGTTTAGAAACATACCACATGACATGTTTAAACCTATATGCCATGTAAACTAAATGCCACATGGCATATTTCTAAACCTAGGTGCCACATAAACTAAATGCCACGTGGCATATTTTTAAACCTAGGTGCCACATAAGCTATGTCTAAACCTAGGAACCACATAAGCTAAGTGCCACGTCACATATGTTTAGACCTGCGTGGCAAGTGGCCTATGTTTAAACCTACGTGCCACATGGCCTATGTCTAAACCTATGAGCCACGTGGCCTATGTCTAAACCTATGCGCCACGTGGCCTACGTCTAAACCTATGTGCCATTTAAGCTATATAGGTGCCATGTGGTGTAGGTCTAAATGGGTGCCACGTGGCAGAATGTAATTGGCCACCAATATAGTTGTAATTTTAGTTGCAAGATTATTCGTGTATACATTATACGATGGCCATATACATATTCAATGAAAAAATACTTCATTTGTTGCATGCGACTAATTTTCACATGTGACTTGTCATTTGCTACTACAAAAAATTTAGTCACAAATGTCACTTATGACTAAAAAGTAGTTGCAAATGACAGTCACATGCGACGGTATTTCTACTAGTGTCATCTTAAGCAATGGATTGTTTTGAACATGTAGTATTAATGTCATGTGACAAGTTTGTGTTGATTTTCTTAACATGTCGTAAACTTTTTAAAAGAGGAGTGATTTGCAAAGTGCATGATTCTTTAATTAGCACATACCCTTCTTGATGCAATATTGTAATCAATCTACATAGGAGTGAGAGCTTGGAAAAGGATTATATTAAGTAGTATTGTATAATTCAAAGTAAACAGTCCTTAAACTAATGACTTTGTTTTGTAAAAGTAGGTTGTTTATTGGATTTAAGCACATAGTAATTTATTATAATCACATGGTGATTTTACCATTCCTTATGCTTCCATAAGGGGTTTAAACCAAGTGTCTGTTGCTTTGTTTAACTAAACATTATGAATTTTAACCAAAAGATTGCTTTGCAAAGTGTTTAGTTTTTTAATAAACACATACCTTATTTGGTACATCCTTGTAATCACCCTTCACATAAGAGTTTGAGCTTTGCAAAGGACTGCACATAAACCAGTTTTAATCTTTTTAAAATTGTAAGCAATCCTTAAACTACTATGAAGATTATCTTTTGTAGATGTATGTTATATATCTTCCTTTTAAGCTTTGTGTTTTGTGTATTGTATCATTAATTTGCATCTATAACCTAAGCCTTTCTAGATTTATGTTAGATTATCCATGTAGATTGTGTGAAATCAAAAATTAAAGGACCTTGGGTGCATGTTGTGGGTATTAGGCTATGGGGAAGGATGAAAAGGAAAAGAAGCCAAAAAGAAAAAATTGATAAGGAATACCCCGAGTGACCTTGGGTTAATTACCAATTTCAAGATTTAAAGTTTTTTCAAGATGTTAGACAATTGCATATTGCAAAAGGTTTAAATCCCAAGATTGATCTAATTGATGAACATTTAACAACTACAAACATTACCAAACTCTTTGGTTAATGTTAATAAACTCGAGACCACCAACCCCTTACTACCTTTGGAAAAGAAAAAATAGTTGGAGAGGTTATATTGGAGGGTGTGTGGGACAGGTCGCATTACCAACAATGAGATCATGGCGTGGTTGGTGAGAGGTTGGATAACATAATGCAATGGCCACAAAATTAATTGGGCCAAAACTGCAACCTTTACTACGAAGGAAAAAACATGACAGTCAACTAGGAACAATTATGGGAAAGCCTTGAAAATGAAAGGCTATAACTAAGTGAAAGCTTAGAATGTTTTCAAGGAGCACTTGCAACAAGAGAGATTTCTATAGACCTAGAACATGTTTTTACTCCACAAAACAATCATAAAAATGAGAAAAGGATGGTGTCAACTGAAGATGTTGTTAATGTTCAAAGGTTATTAGAGTTCAAACATGAACTATGGAAATACAATAAAACACATATGCAACAATTGTAATTGAAAAGAAAAGCTAGCACAAAATGTTTGATTAGGCTATAATTCAGTATGGAGGATCGGAAGCATACAACTCAAGAAACATTAAACAATATTGTTGCCATTGAAACAACAATCTCTGAATTGGAAAAAAAAATCTTGTTGTCAAGTAATTATGTTTGGTTTAGGGAAATACTTGATATGTGAACCTTTACATTATGTTAAAATGCATGAAGTTTCAATTTCTAGTTTGGAATGTTGAAAGTGGTTTAGGGTTATTACATTTCACATGTGCTTGTTTGCCTTGGTCGAAGGGCGCATAGGGTATGATTAACTTTGCATTGTAGAGAGATCAAAGTGAACCAAGTCAAAATGTTGGAGCTACTTATGAATATGACAAGCCTATACATATGGAAAGTTCAATTAGAAGTATGCCAAATGTGGAGGAACTGTTGCAATGTCAAAGCATAAAAGAAAAGGAGTTGGATGTGTTAAAAGTGATAGTCGAGGACAAAAAATTAAAAGTTATTCAAGGTGAATCCTTGTATAAAGAAGCAAACAAAGAATGTCACATAATACAACAAAAATTGGAGAAGGTGATATTTACCCAAATAGACCTCAATAATTAAGAAGATTGTATACATGTTCAATTAGACAACATGAAAAAAGAAAATGGCATTTCATTTTGGCTTCAACCTTTTTTTCATCTTGATGTGCCATTAGAAGACAGTGGACACAATGTCATTGTCATCAAGGCATGTGGTTACTATAATCAATGGTATCATTGTGGTGATGTTGCATTAACTAGTCATAAACACACCTTTCACCCATTTTGCCTTGCTACCATGTTGAAAGATTCAAACAAGTGCAAAATTTGTATCCAAAAGTTGCACCCTAATTGGTGGACCTCTTGGGGCATCCAAGAAAAAATGAAGATTTAACACAACTAGCTAAGGAGATGAACGTGAAAGACACCTAGGAAAATATGTACATGAAGGCTAGAAAAGTTGGAAGATGTGGTTTGTAGATGGACACAAATGGTAAGTTCAAAATAAATGTGTTAAATAATTGTTGTACAAAAGTTGATCTTTTCCCTTGGTCAACCTATCTTGACCCAAATTAATTTTGGTGGCCAACTAGTTTGTGTTATGTTTGCAAATGTCATGTATATAGAGCCAACCCATATTGGGTATGGGTCAACAAGTGTGACTTACATACCAACTATTGATAACATGCCATTCTCCAACCCCATTAATGTGTTATCATGTTCAAATGTAAGAAACAATATTGTAATGGTGTCCCCAACAAAATCTTCTACGAGTTTAGCACTTGACACAAAATGCACTACAACCTCACCTATGTCAATTCAACATTTGTTACAATAATTACCAAAATTAGATCGCGATCCACCAACAAAGAAGTTGAAGCATTTGAAGCTTTCAATTGAAGACTAAACATAACAAAAAAAAAAAAAGGATTCCCTAAAGAATGCAACAAATAATAATTCAAGAAAATTCCATACACCTAGTGAACTGAATGCTTGTAAATTGTTGACTAAATGTTTAGGTAGAAATTGCTACATCTTTGATGTTCATGTTTAATGAATACATATATATATTTGTTGCACTTGTTTTCTAAAGTTAAAAGTTAAGATGCTCAAAGCCGTATCAGTTGAAGACCTTCCACTTAAACATCAATGTTGGCAATTGGACAAAAGCCAATATCTCCATCCACAATACATAAAAGTTTGGTATGTAAATAGTCAGAAGGTACTTTAGATTATGTATGCAATGGTTTGGGGCTAAACAAGATACTTAACATGGTAGCATGGGTAGATCATTAAGTTGAACTAAATAAGTTGTTGTTGGGTAACAGTGTATCCAAGGAGCAAATTATCACAATCTTGATTGCATCTTTAACCAAGTTACTAGTTGAGAAGAACCTTGCAATGCAAGAGGAGCCCAATAAGGTTGAAAAATGAAAATTAGTAAAAACAAACCTCCAAAAGCACACAATTCTAAAAAGTTAAGAAAAACACGTGGTGTTACAAAATTAATCAAGTCACAATGCATAGTTACTAAAAGTAGGGACAAACTTAAAAATTCAATAGGTTTATTCACTATTATCAACTTTTGCATGTGGGATGTTGGCATATGAAAATTTTCAAGGCCCAATCATTCAATTTAGGTGTTGCACCTTTGATAGGTTATAAAGAATTCCTATAAGCTAAATTTTGATGGAGTCAAGTCCATTATGTAAGTTGATGACAATTCAAGTCTATGTTTGTTACTAGATCTAATTATGCATGATATACACCATGAGTCATTATAGCCCATGTTATTATTAATACTTCAAGGTTATATTGTTTGAAGCCATTAGGCTTACAAAAAATTGATCTTTACACAAGTAATAGAATACCAAATTTGTAAGTGCAAAACACATTTTAAATGTAGCAAAAAGTTTTTGGGTGAAATAAACATTAAAATGTTTTGTTTTTGCCTTCCTTGAAAAAGTAAATAACTTGCAAAATGTAACTATTGCTTTCAACAATAATGGGGATGACAATCATAAACCAAACCTACCATATGATTATGTTGCAAAGATGCAAGGAAAGTTCTTTCGTTGGACCCCCTAATAAATTTCTACTATTCTTTTCAAATAATTATGACCAATTATTTTGTGCAAATTTGACATGCCCAAGCTAAACTAGGCTTTTGGTTGAGTACCACCATAAAGCGCTTTTAGCAAAGGAAAACCATTATTTGGTGATGGTTGTTTAGTTGAAACTACTTTTATAACTTTTACAAGACAAAAATAGAACAAAATTAAGACACTTTGGGGATTATATAACCACATTGACAAAAACATATAAATATTTGAATAGTAACAATTAAGATAACCAAACATGAACAATTCATTCATGTCGAAAGCATTTCATGTTAAGTCCATCACCACATTTTTATTATCTAAAGAATGTAACACAAGATCCAATGTTGAAGATTTTGTAAAAAATTTCACAACACTCAAGGTTAATTTGTCCATGTAACACATAAAAATTAATCATTGAGGAATTTAAATGCATCAATGCCTTGTTCAACGATCCCCATAACTTTTGTAGGAAGCCCATATGTTGTAGAGCTACCTCTGATTACATGAGCAACTTTGGTGGCATTGGGAATTGAAATGCTACAACTAAGTGAGAGAAAATTGTGGAGCCTTGGTGGTGAGTTCTCCTAAAGGTAATAAGTTCGAGTCCCAAATCAAAACCATTCATACCATAGACCTCCAATCACATTATCACCTTCATACCAAGTTTGTATCTAGTCATCTGTGTATGATTCTTTCACATTATGAATAAGCTTGTCACATAATAATAACCAAAAGCTTTCATCACTAGAGTTCTCACATACAACAACAAAATTATCTCCCTCAACTAAGTCATCTCCAATTTGCTCACAATGAAGCTTTAAATTATTATCCATGCAACATGGGCAAAAACATGTTAAATGTATGTATTGCACTTGAGTTGGGTCTTGATAGTTGACACTCTACATTTGACAAGCTTTGCAACTCCCTTTGATTATTGAACATTCAAAAGCTTGTGCTTTATCAATTCACCCTCTTGAACTTCCCAAAAATATTTGTTGAGCACTTTCCTTGCAACAAAATGAAAGGCATGAAACTTGTTTGATTTCGCCCTCAGAAAAATGACAACCTTATGTGCATTTTGAATTTTCATCCCATTAGGCTTTAATTGTTCTTTCTTAAGCTCCTATTTCAAAAAAGCTCTTGCTCCATCTACCTCCCCCTTGCCATGGCCAGTAACAAAATAATCCACATCATCTAGCATCCACTTGTGAGTTCATTACCAATTGTTTTATGATACTTTGATATAAAAAACCAAGATTGTGCACTTTTGAAACTAACCAACACACCCATCAAACCACACCACATGATGTTGAGGAAAACAACCCTTCTCTTTCATAAACAACCATTGTAATTTGAAAGCATGTTGGACAAAAAAAGGTGTCATGTTCCTTTTCAACATAAATGTAATAATGAATCTCTTTCAAGATTATAGACCCATGTTCAACTGGATCAAAATCCTTGTTCGACCGATACATAATATTCACCAGAATAGTGATGTGGAAATTGAACCAATGCATATCTTGTATTTCATTTTGCACCACGAAAGCATAGTTTTTAGAAAAGTCTATGCATGATACCACAACATCTTTTATAGGTATATGTTGTAAGTAGTTTCTAAACTCCTTTTCTTGCCATTGTGGCCCATAATTATGTGCAATGAAATCACTTAGCCATGACTTTGATTAGGCTGTTAACTTAGTAAGGGTTATATCTTTATATTGGACTTGTGACATTTTTTTTGTTTTGACCATTAATATTTTTCCCAACAACCACATACCCTATGCATCACTACTATATCAACTTCTCTGTTGAAGTTTCAGTGGGACATAACATCAAAATTTCAACCCCATAATTCTGACATTGGCCCACTAAACACATTTGTCGCAACCCTAGCTTTGGGCTTGCGACCAAGGCAAAGGGATTACAAGGTTGTGGGCCAAAAGGAAGCCTGGGAGTCAAGGCAAAGAGGTTACAAGGGTGCGGGCCAAGAAGAAGCCTGGAAGTCACATCACATACTCCTGGGAGTGTAAGAAAATGTGAGAAAGTATGAGGGAGTATGAGGGAGTGAACCCTCACACTCCCAAGGCAACTCCCATTTTGGGAGATGGAGTCTCAGTGGACTCCCGAAACTTCAGAGAGTAATTTCAGAGGTCAAAATTCAATGGCTTGTGGCGTTCTTTATATCATTGGAAAGCTCTTGGAACATAGATGTTTAAAATGACTTGCATTACTCATTTGGATATCTGAAACACAAGTTATGGCCAAAAAAAGAGTCGAAAGTCAAACTACCAGTTTGACTCCCGACCATAAAAAGTTGGGAATCGACTCGATTTGCTTGGTTGCAAAAGGTATGCAACATATTATTGGAAAGCTCTTGACGAGAGCTACAACTTTGCTTTAGATTGCATCTAAATCCAAGGTTTGTTCGCAAAGTTATGGGGTTTCAAAGTCACGGGAGTCCTAACTGGCGTAATTTCGGGACTCCCACTCGGGAGTCCCGGGAGAGAAAAATCATTTAGATGTAGGCTCCGTGGCCAGCCACAAAATATACTATAAAGGGGAAGGTGGTGGTTTCCCCCAAGTTCGGGCCGTGGTGAGTTAAGTGTGTCCGTGCTGCCCGTGGCTCGTCCTAGCACCAAAGGTGCTCCAACTATCCACTAACCACTTTGTGTGGGTTGTGTGCAGGCCTGTGTGAGTGAGTGAAACTTGTCAACTCTTCCTAGTCCCATCCCAGAATTCCAACACGCCCCTCTACCCCTCAAAATGTTGTGAGTTAGGGAGTGTGCCCCAACTCCTCCCTCTTCCGCTATCTTCTACTTGGACTCACATTTGAGTCCTTCGAGGGGTTGGGAGTGCGTTTACATCCTTTTGTGCAACAAATCAAACTCCCCTTTTACACAAAGAATTGACATCCATAAAGTAATAATCCCATTAAATAGGCTCAAGTGAGCACAAGATGATTATGACCTACAAACCTTATTTCTGGCTTATATACTTCACATGAACACGCACAATCTCCATGTACCCCAAGTTCCCAAGACTTCTTACATCAATCCAATCCCAACATCAACTCCTTCAACTCAATATGGTATTTACAACAACAAGTATTCCATTATTTCAATTGCTTAACAAACCAAGGCCTCAATAATTGGAAGGAAGTGAATTGAACTTGAATATCTGGATTTGCCAATTTGAAGGTAGTGAAAAATTCAAGTTGCAAAACACTATAAAAACAAATTGAATTAGTTGATGCATGTAGCCATGACCATTCACCCTAAATGCACTAGTTTTATCATGTCTAATTAACATTGGATTACTATAAAACAAAGTTACTATACACATTAAACATAAGGTCCAAGCATTACAATAAAATTCAAGATGAACATCACCAAAAAAAGATAACATGTATGGATATGTACATGGCCATGACCATTTTGAAAACTCAAGCCCATTTGCTTGAAATCATTTATGATGATTGTAGTTGGACAACAACTACAAGTGGTGCTACAATAGATATATTCAAAGTACACATATTCAGATAGAGATTTAGACAAACATTCAAACATTTAAACCAACAAACAAACATTTAAATTGACATATTTAGACAAAACATTCAAACACATTTAAACAAACAAATTCAAACACATATAGTGAAAGAAACATGTATATAGGTAATTTTATACAAGGAATTCCAATTACTATATCAATAAACACAAGGTCATTTCTATAATAAAATTATATGCTTTGCAAAGATATATTCAAACCACTTTGAAAATTCAAGCCCAATTGCTTGGAGTCATTTATGATCACTACTAAAAAGCTACAAAAATTAATCAAGGTTGAAATAAGGGCATTAAATGCCAACACAAGGTCCATGTTCCATAATAAAGTTGAAAGTGATGCTGCAAATATATATATTCAAAGTACACATGTATTTAAACATTTAAATAAACATTTAAATCATAGACATATTCAAACAAATTTAAACAAACATCTTGAAAGAAACATATGAGTAATATTATTCAATGAATTGAAATATTCCAATAACTATATTAATAAACATAAGGTCATTTCTGCATAAAATTCCAAGCTTTGCAAATATATATTTAGACCATTTTGAAAACTCAAACTATCCATTCAAAGTGGTCATTTGCATTAAAACCATTCAAATTTTATATTACTATAAAACAAAATTATTGTACACATTAAACATAAGGTCCAAGCTTTAAAATAAAATTTAAGATGAACAACACCAAAAACAAACATCAAACTTGGATATGTACATGGCCATGACCACTTTGAAGACTCAAGCCCATTTTTTTGTTCAGTCATTTATGATCATTGTTGAGAAGCTATTGAATTCATTTATAATCAACCTTGAAAATCTAGTAATATACAATTGGTGACTTGTTAAATACAACACAAGTTTTCTGCCCATCTTACTAAGAAAACATCACCTTATCACATACAACACAAGAAGTTGCTAAAACAAATCACAACCTTCCTTATATCATCACTAAACCCAATTAAAAAGGACCATAACCTTCTTTAAATTAATAACATATTATTAAAAAAGTCAGCAATCACTAGGCTCCTTAATAACACCACACCATTCCTTAGATAATCATTAAGCCTTTAATAACAACACACCTAAAATAATCACTAAGCAGCTAAAAAACCACAACTTTGTTACTTGGTCATTTACTTAAAAAAAACCACGACCTTTTTTAAATCACCAGAAGGTTGCTAATAAACAAACCAAACTTTTTTAAATCACCAACATGTTGCTAAAAGACACCACAAAAGATTCCATTGTAGCAAACTTGACACCTTTAAATCAACATTGTTTTGAATTTTCCTTATGTAAGGAGTGTGCAATTGTGGTTGTAAACTTGCAAAGGACTAAAGAATTGTTAATGACACTTCAAGAAAGAAAACACAAGTTTATTGAGACATGATTTTTAAGCGAGCATAAGTTTTGAACAAATTCATGCAAAAGTAGGAACACATGCCTTATCTACAAGTAATGTGTGGCATGTTCTTCGAAGATCTTCACTCCAATTTGCCTTTGTATAACATCCTTACAATTAGGCGAAATTGTTGTTTCAGTATTCCACCATGAAGTTATAAAATCTTTTGTCAATTTTGAAAGGATGTCTAACCTTATAGCACGTTGGTGAGATGTCCAAAATGCAATCTAAATGAATCTAGCAATTGCCTTCTTTCAATAGCCCTCTTAATGTTCCTCTTATCCACCCCTAACACCTTTGCCACCTCTCTAGAACTTCTAGCAAATTGGGAGGTAGCTAAGGTACAAACAATGTCTTTTTCCATGATAATCTTTGAAGATTTTGCACCAACCAAATGCAAAGTCAAATTAGATCTAAAACTATATACAAGATTTTGGTTTATTTTCATTTTCTGCAAATCTTGGAGGTAAGGTGGTAAAACATCTTTTAGAAAATGGTGACTAAACAACTTTTCCAAAATAATGTTTTTGAAAACTAGATTAGTCCCTACCAAGTATTCAATTATGAACATTGTTATGGTCCTTACATATGTAACACTATCCTTTTGGCATTGTTTTTTATTTCAAGAGGAATTGGATACAACATTCACATCATTGATTTGTTGCAATGCTTATTCTTTTACATAATTGGGCATTCTGCTTTCTATACTCATGTTATTCATCTCGAGCATACACCCTCCATTGTTGCTTACGAGCATCCTCCTACATTCGTTCATCTTCCCTTTCATTCTCAACACATAGTTCGTCATGATCAACATGTTGTTATTCATTTTCCGCATGTAATTCTTGAGGATCTTCATTATTTACATGTAATTCTTCATGATCATTGGTAGATACTTCGAAATTGTCTTCATCCACCAAATGAGGAACTACAATAGCTTTAGTATTTTTGTTTATTCTTGTTGCTTCCCATGAAAAATCCAAAATTTGTACATGAAGCTTTTACATTGCATTTGTTCAAATGTTGGACCTATAGAAAACATAGCTCTGTTTAGACAACAATAAATTGGATTTATAAATTAAACTTGCATAAAACACTTCTAACATGAATTAGAGAACATGTTTTAGCTACCTTCAAATGAACACAAAATCGCAAAAGAAATATGCATCCAAGGTGATTTGTCAACATCCAAACACCAAATTTTGGGTTTGTGCAACTTTAGGGCACCTCCAAGGTTACCAGTGGAATGAAAAACTATATCTACAAATAAACATCATAAAATTTCAAATATGTCACATGCTATTGGAACTAAAAATATATATGAATTATCTACACGCATAACTAGTCAGAATTTGCTTAAAAAGGTCTATGCAATTAGAGTTAACAAATGGATCTATTGAAAATTAGTAAAATCAAATGCTTAGGGCACCTAAAAACTTTAAAAGTTGGGATCTAGGTAAGTAATGTTAGGCTTGTAGTTTCAAAATGTTGAGATGTAAGGTCCGCCATTTTTGAGCTTGATGTCCCGTCCAAACCTTGAAAACCATTAGAACTTAGTGATATAATGGGCTTGAAGATTAGAACCTTGAACAAGACAACAATAACAAAGATTGAACTTGATGTGTGAAATGTTGTACATCAAAGCTCAATTCGACTATGGGAGCTTTGCAAGTCCAACACTATGGACAGGTCCAATGCATTTGTTCACTTGGCCATTATGGAAAAACCCAAGTGGACAAGGTGCCATGTTGGAGCAATGGCTCATCGAAACCCTAATTTGCAATTAAGTATTTAATCAAATTTTTGTTAATTTAGACCATCAAAAGTTACCCCCTTTATCAAGATGACATTTTTGTGTTCATCGATATGTTTTTCATCTACAATGATGAAAAACCTTGTATTTCTTTGGAGTTTATGCTAATATATCTTATTACCCTAATTTGCCACCATACATGGCATATAACTATTAGAAAAATGATGTTTAAATGTTTAAACATTTATTCAATGCGTATATATGATAGTATGTTATTGTTTTATTATGCAAATATTGCATTATGGGTCCCATTTTGCCAATACCTACATACAATTTTTTGAACTACATATTGATTTGAATGGAAACATGACTTATTGCATCACAAAATTATAAAAAATTTCATGAGGACCTACATTATAATAAAATGTACAATTTTCATTTTAATCATAATCACAAATTTTGAATTATTATAACCATTAAACACATTCAAAAATTAGAATCCAATTGACACATCTCAAATGATTATTTATTTTTCAAAAAATGAGGACCTTTTTATGAAACATATTAAAACACAAAAAAAATTTGAAAGCATTTGGTGAAGTTTTTGGTAGGAAAAAACATGTTCAAAATTTTTTAACACAATTAATAACTATTTTGTAAGTATTCTATGTGTGCTAAAAGTTTGTCGCACCATAATGAAATAGTTTCAAATTTTGAGCATCGTAATTTCACAAGGTAACAAGCACAACTGTAAAATTTCATGTCAATATCATTTAACTTTTAATGTGACTACACCCCAAGGCTCTTTCCACCTCTCTGAGCCTCTAAGGTTCCTTGAAAATTGGATTATCATCCTCCAATATGATTTGCACCTCTTGTCCTTTTAACCGACCCAAAACCTTCAAATTAAAGGCAAAACATCCAATGAAATTTCGTATTATAAATTATGCTTCATGCACCTTACCTCTTGTAATTGTTAGGCCAATTCTTGGGTCCTATGTTTCTATAATCATTTGTACCTTGGGTTGGGATGATGGAACATCCCTAACACCCAAGGTTGAGGGCATGGCTTGTGATTGCTATGCAAAATGTGGAAAGGTAACATCATGTTGTAGCACCCCCACATCACCAATTTTCCTATTGCACACCCATAAATGTCCCTTGGCATCCTTGATTTCATAATTGCTAAGGATGTATTTGTCATATTGTAACATCACCCCCCTGTGCACTAACATAGTTGACTTAACAAAATGTGTAACAAGTGAAAGATGGGGTGGGGTGGGTGGGTGTGATTGGCCAAAATGTAATATTCTACCAAGACAAAATTGTAAATCCATGTGAGGTAATTGAGATCCATAACTTGCCCCAAAATCCACCAAAATGTTCCTTCATAAATGCCTTGCATAGATGTGGTGTAAGTGGGAACTTCGTGGCTTGTTCCTTCTCATCTGTATTGGGTCTTTCCATATTAGATGAATGGGAGTCCCAAATCATCCTTGGGTCCCCAATCTTAAATGCATGAAAATTTGGAAAATTCAAGAATGTTGGTAGGGTTGTTCATGGAAGGCCAACCCTATTGACCACAACCAAAGGTGGTTGGTCATCATGACGAATCGTTCATGAATGGTGTCTTGGATCCAACATGTCATCCATGAAGCAGGTGGGCGACCTATAAATGAGTTCGTATGGTTGTTGGATCACCTCTAGGGGTGCTACGTTAATCCACATCCATCGAAACTGATGGGCTCATGAACCAACTAAAGTAACATCCACCTACACTAGCTTGTTGATTTAAGCCCTAATTTGTTATTATTTAACCAAAACAATTAACTTGGAATCCCCCAATGGTGGGACATTCACCAGCAAATATGCACATGGGTGCATATGTGTTTGTTACAAATGTTGCACAACATAAATAAATTCCTAGAATAAACATGACTTGCGATTTGAAAGTCCTTGGCCCGTACTCACTTGTGAAAGACCTTGGCACGACCATCCAAAACTGACCAAGTCAATTGGCCCAATCTTGATGGAATCTGGCACCCCTAACAAGGTGATATTACTTGATAAGGAACGTTCCTATTAACCTTGTATGGCTAATGTTAGTAACAAGTAGGGATACCTTTGTTGTAACATCATGACATGTCACATGGAGACTTGTCTAGCTTGTGGATCTTTCTCCACATAATGGTATCTTTGGATTAGGATGCCTTATTGTAGAATTGCAACTAATACTTCCAAGTAGGCATATTCCATTGAATAATCTTGTTATTTAATGGGTTCAAACTTGGAGGCCCATTATTAACACCCATTAATGAACAATGAACATGGTTTAGTGACAACAAAATGTGTGAAACTTGATGAATGTAATGATTGGCCAATGAATGAAGTTCATTCAATGTGCCCCATGGTGGCTTGGGATCTAATGGAAAAAATGGATTGATTGGCATTTCCTATGGCCCTATCATCGCCAATTCACCATTAGGTGGTGCATCTCGGTCATGGACATTACCTTCCAACAACTCAAGTCCATGTGAAAGGCTTGAAATCTAACCAACATAATTAACTTGTTAGATTTTCCCGCTTGCCCCCCAATGAATCTCATTGGCAACGAAGCTTTTTGACTAACTCCTATTTGCTAGCCTAGGTGATAATATGTGGTTTCTTCCCAAAAATCAATGGTACAACACCACACCTCCAACCAACACATCATAGGACGTAACATGTGTGACCACTACTTGAGCCCACATAGTAGTGTAGTTTGTTGGTTTGTTGATATTAACTTGGATCACAATCTCATGTTTGGTCATCCCTTGTGCCTTCTCTAACCCACCCATGGATGTCAAAATTTGATATGGGCAGGGTCAAGATTGACATTGATCAATCCAAAACCATTAATAATAGTTTTGCCCAACATCAATGGTTGAACACTAGAATCCAACAACACTTTATGGATCAGTCGGTATTGACTTGTTGATGCCACTTTCAAATAAAACATTCCTTCTTCATTATGCATAACCACAACCCTAAGAATAACACAGGTTCGATCAATGGTTGGCCATCCTGGAAGGTCATGAAGTTTGGCCACAACCACATGTTAAGATTAAAATTGAACCTTGGACACCTCCATGCAGTTAGCTTCAAAAACTAGATGGGGAACTATAGGAGGTACAAAAGTATCCTTCGATTAACCATCACATCTAGTGTTCCACCATTTTCACATAATGTGGCCTTCAAAGTGAAATACAATTGTTGGTTGAATACATGAAATGGCCAATGTTTTAGTAGAAAATAGTGGTGTTTGACAAGTGCTTTGGCCGCTCCCATCAAACTTGTGGGTGCTTAATTTGGGTCCCTAGGAATAAAACTAGGTGTTTTCCTTGACATTCCACTAGAAGTTGATTCCCCCATGGGATTAGGAATGGTGTCTATCAACACATAATTGTGGAAGACTCACCTGACATTAAACCTCACCACATTGAAGATCTAATCTTTCATTAGCTCCTCATGGTTTTGGCACATTTGCACTAACCTTTGTCATTATGCGGATGTAAAAATCATTTCAATAGAATCTGTGACTAGAACATGGTTTCCATCATCTATTACACGTGACTCATGATTTTTTGACATATGTGGCATTCTTTCATCTGGTGCCACTAATCTTGAAAAACCAACTTTGCAAAAAAAATCCTGGATTAACATTTGACCCATATGATTGGCCATCTTTCTGATTTTTGGCCTTCCTTGACCCAGATGTAGTAGATTTCACTTGGGCTACCATGTTTGTGACTAGGGTCTCCAATTGTGCAAACTTAGCCTCCATGGTGTTGGGCCAACCTTACGATGGATTAGTGGTCAACCTTTTGTTGGCAACACCTTTCCCCTTCTAGCCTTTCCCATAACCTTGGCCTTTATTGGCATTGGTGTTTTGTGATTAGCCTTGTCATAACTATGCGCAAAGTGTGAAGTAATGATCAACAACATGCCCATATATATTGTAATAGGAACATGGTTAGTTGAGATCTTTTGGTTGGAAGTTGTGGCTTGTGGTGGATTGGGATAATCCTTTTTTTGTGAGGCCCACCACACCTCCAAGATTTGTCTTTTCCACCTTGTTCCACTGAATAAGATGTGGAACCACCACCTAAATTTGGTTTGGCCCCCTTGGTTTTGGTTGGTGCAACTTGGGTGGGTTAATTTTGTGATTGTTGACATGTGTTGGAAAATTCTTTGGGTTTTCCTTATTGAACTTAAGGATGACCACCCATTCTTCCACCAATTTCATTTAATCCTTTTTGACAATTGAAACATAGTAGCCAAAGTGGGGTGGGCAAGCTACAATAAAATGGCATCCCACACCCAACACCAAAACTTTTTGTCCAGGATCCATATGAAAACTAAACCTCTTGGGCTTTCGTGACATTTTGTGTCACCATGATCAACCCATGCATTCATGCATATGCTTTTCACAAGCTCTCATGGGGCTTATGCTGGAAATCCTACAAACTTCGTAGTTTTTCAATTTTAACCTTTTGGTAATTTTGCCGCAACTCACAAAAAAATTCCACAATTGGGTTAAATGCAAGCAGTGAACCCCGCATATTATGGATGCCATTGCACCACCACCTTCGGTAGTTCCACCACTTTTGGTGGCTCCACTAACATTGGTGTTTCCACTTCCACTTGCCGAATTAATGTTAGTAGTTGTTGTTGCAACACTTGGGGGCACAAAATCCCTTAATGATAGAAACATTATTGGGAGACTAATATAATCACCACACTTCAATTTAAATATCATGGGCACATTCAAACTCATGATAATCATCCATAGGCGGCACCTCCAAATGTTGAAACAAACCCTTACATGCCATGAAGGGTGTGAATAGTTGGGGATTACGCATTTACTACATATTACACCAATTGTTAAACTCTTGGATGAAATCATCCAGCTCAATGGTGCCAATTGCCTTCGAATATTGACAAGGCCCTTTGGTGGCTCCATAAATTTCCTCCATGTCCCATAATAATGGATGGTAAACCTTGGAAAAAATTTTGTCTTAGAATTTTTAAACTTCCCCCCATATGATGATGAAGGTGATGTGGGCCAGCCGAATGGTTTGAATCGCACCCTGCGCCTAGTAAAACCACAAGTGATGATAATGTTGTTCATTCTTTTTGGATCATGAGTGAACCTAAACCCTAACTTGGGTATCCCCTTTAAAATCCAATCACAAAATAATGATACACTTGCCAAAGAATGAAAATAAAATAAAATAAAAAACACAAGGGCAGGGAAGGGAATTCCTTACTTTTTATGTCAATGCACAAGGAGGCGGGGCCTCCTTGCCTTCCTTCTTGGGTGGTGTCAATGGACAACAATAATCCGAGAGCTTGGAGCTACTAGCACTTCTAGGTGGCAACAGTGGCGCTTTTTGCAATTATTGCCATAGATGGTTGCCGAAAACAGTAAAAAAAACAAATATGAGGAAGGGAACCCCACCCCCTCTTATTGTTGGACTATTTACAAATGTTGCTGTCCAAGCTTTTGATGTTTGTAGCTAGTCATGATGGTGGGTTTACTCCCATTGCTTGTTTATTTTCCATGTTCTAGGGTAGTTAGGCCCAACTAGGGTTCAACTCCTCATGGAGTGCTTGAAGATAATCACCAAAAAAACCTTATAAAATCATTGTTTTTGTTGGGCAAGCTTATTTAGCAAATCAAAATGCAAATGGACAATTGTTGTAACCCGAGCAAAACTCTTGCAAAAATCAACTTGCAATGACATAAACAACACACAACTATTTAACACTTATTACTAACCAAATCCCACGCATAACACACACACAACAAAAAGCTCAGTGCTAAACAAATCTAGTTTAATTGTAACACAAAAACAACTAGTTAAACTTTTGGTTATTCAAAAACTAACTCACATGCAATAATGTAAGAATTCAAGCCCAAAACATTAATTAAACAAGAAAAACACTTGCATAATAAAAAAAATTGCAAAATAGAAACTGCATTCTAAATTTTCAAATCACCAAAAACGACTTGAGGTCACACAAAATAGGGTTATATTCCATAATATATATTTTAAACCTTGTGCATATTTGAACTGGTTCGAGATTTAGTAATTAGCTTGATTAACTCAACTTATCTTTAATTAATTAGGACTTAACTAAACTATTAAATTAACACATTTGACAAGAATTATGGTACATTCAATAAGAACAATAATTAAACCATGAAACATGTTGATTGCCATGGTATCATAAAAAGGGTTCATGATTGAATGAACTAAGGAACAATCCTTAAACATATGGCCAACTTTAAAAATATTCATAAGATGTGAAAGAACCAACACATTAGAATATGTTTTTGCAAATATTATTCATTAATTTGAACAATAAAATAAAAGGGGAAATGATTGCATCAAAATGATAAAATACTAATTACACATAATTGGCTAAAATGTTGAAAGGGACCAAAATGTCTCACAATATTCTAAACCCAAACAATCCTTGAAATATTGCTGGATTTGCACATATTTAGGTAATTATCCAATGGTCAAGTAGAAGATGCTTGGGGAAAAATAAAGTTTCATTCATAATGTTATGAACATCACAATGTACTTGGGCATGGTAGAAATTAATGTATCATGGTGTAGGTGCTAGAACCTAATAAATGAATGAAGGTGATGGGTAAGAAAATGGTGAACTACAACGTTTTGGTGTGACATGCACTTTAAATAAGGGGACAAATAGAGATTGATAAAATACCAATTAAGAGTGAGCACAATAATCATATTCACAACAAATGCATACCCATCTAACATGTAGATACAATACATACTCATCTACGAGGCAAACATAGGTATAACCCCATGTTTATTAAAGTTATAGATACAATATGATACCCATCCATATTGGTCATAAGGGCATGTGCATGTAGGACATAGATACAATAACATGCAGCATGCTCATGTAAGTCATATAACAAATATAATCTACAAAATGATGAAACCCTGCCAAACTTTATAGAAAGAAAGCTCCCAAGAAAGGGAGAGAAAAGGAAACAAGGGGCAAGGATCGAAGTTCAGGCAAGCAAACAGCCCAACAAAGACAGGCCACAAGGAGGAAAGGGAACCACTAAGAACGGAACCCTCGACACCAGTCACATGAAGCAAATCAACTAAAGAAAGGGGTGGTAACCAAACCCTCCACCAGTCGCATGAAGCAAATCAACTAAAGAAAGGGGAGGTAAACCCCACAAGTTGAGAAAAATGCAAAAGTTGTAATGATGAAAGTGAATTAATATTTGAATTAAAATTTGAATTTAGTATTTTATAAAGACAAAAAATTCATAACTGTCGTTTGTTTCAGTTAGTTCGGACCGATGGACATAGCGACGACCCAGTGGATCCAGCAACTGACCCACTGGTCAGTAACCGTTGTGTGTCAGTCGCCCCAACGGTAGCCGTTTTCCGTCCCTCCGTTCCTCTCTCTCGCGAGGGAGCGAACGAGCGGGCGAACGAGCGCGTCCCGCCACACTCGCACACTTCCACGGTGCACAGTTCCTTGCTCTTCTCTGGACCTGCGCAGGATCTCGATTCGTCTGCAAACTCATCAATCGGCTTCTCTCTCTGGTACCTACTTCTATTGCTGTTTCCCAAACAATTTTTTTTCCCGCGAAGGACTGATCTGTCTTGAGCTTTTCAGCTCGACGTTTAACTCCATTCTACTAGCTCAGGAGTTTTTGTTGTTGCACCGGTTCTGGGTCGTTGTTGCATAGCTTTAGAAGAAAAAAATGGATATTTGCAATGCTTATGATGCTGTTCTTAGTTTGCGTTTGTCAAGATTTTTTGGGTGGAAATCGAGTTTTCTGTCTGTTTTCATGAGCTCATTTCCATGGGGGTTGTGTAGTCTTTTATGCAGTGCTGAAGTTTGCGCTGTAAGCTTGGGAGTTGAAGTTCTGAAAAAACATTTGCTCGAGTCTTGAGCTCTTGTGGCTGCGGATTTTAGAAACTCATGCTGCTGGAGTATGAAGAAACTTCTGCAGCAGAGCAGCTGGTTTTAGTCGAAGAGGTCTGCATGCAGACTGTGTTGCAGGGGCCAGGAACTAAATTTGGAAGGGTTTATTGATAAGCTTCTTGCAGCAAGCGTGTGATGAAGGAGGATCAGCAGGTGGCCAGAGCTGCTAGATCGACTACTCTGGTGTAGTTGCTCACATTGGGGGAGTAATGATGAAAGGGAAGACAAGCTCCCGCCTAAATCCGAAGGCCTCTGAGGCGCAACCATGTGCAGACGGTTCTCTCGAAGCTGCGGCGGCCATGGCTGCTGCGGCACGGCCTCCTCTCTCAGCTCTCTCTGGAGGGTCTCGCAACAATCTTGCTAGTGGCGCAAATGCGACGACTTTGAGCTCAAATGCTCAAGCTGCTAAAAGCGAGAAGCCGAGTCCTCGGGCCGGGACGAAGACTAGTTATGCCAGAGCAGGAGTCGCTTCTGCCGCTGCAAATCATGATCAGGGGAAGTATCCACATTTGGAAAACAGCAGCTTCAGAATCAACTGCAACAATGTATGCAGTACTCCCACTCCCGCACGCATGACTCCAGACAGATTTGTCACGCCTAGCGCAATGACGACGACCTCCAATAGAAGCACACAATCAGCGCCTAGAAGGGCTAGTTGGGTACCGACTCCACCTAAAGCTGCGAAAAACGTCGAAGCCTCGCGTCGTTCCAGCTTTGCAGGTACCCTAGAAAACAAAGAATTCGAGAACTTCTTTCATGATGCCACATCTAGATCCACCTTCTTTGCTGCAAAAGCTTTTTCTGCACAATCTGTCATGTGAAACTTGCACACTAGTGCTTTTGTTATTAGCATCAATACTCGCTAATGCAAAAAGCTTGACGCATTTCATGACGTGTGGTTACAACCTGCAGGTACTATTCGCCACAATGTTGCTCGAGCTTTGTCAAACAGTTTTGCAACTGAGGAGAATATGGATGTTGAGAACTCGTCATCTTCTTCATCCAGCTGCACCTCAGAGTTGAGTGACCCTGAGAGTATAAAAAGCTCAGTGTCACAAACAAGATCATCAGTGCATCATCATCAAAAAGCAGCTGGAAGAACTCAACGTTTTTCTTCTTCTTCTTCTTCTTCTGCTACTAGGCATGAGTTTCCTACTAGTAATTCAGCTGGACTGGAATTCCAAAGAACGCCAAACAGAGCTAATTCAAAGCCCTGGAGGACTGGCTCTTGTAGTGCTGCTGCTGCTAGTCCAAGTAATGTAAGATCCATCATGTCCGCTGGTACACTTCATAGAGGAGGTTCCGGATCACAGCAGCTGCATATCAGCAAAAGCTTGAGCCAGAATTTTGTAGAGATGGATTTTGAGCTTGAAGAGGACTCCTCCTTTTGGAATGATCATAATGTCCAGGTGGAGTTTTTTCCTTCCTTCATTCTTTTTTTTTTAATTGTTTTTGTGCAGTTTCTAATTGTGGATGTAGTTGAGATCCTTGAAGAAACTGATTACTTGAGATTAAACATGGAGAAACCTAAATGACATGGTTTTGTGGTGGGCCTGGTATTCTGTATAGAGCTTGTGGTATTGGAGACATACATTGTCTTTTCGCACACAAGTACTGGAGCTATGTCTGATAAGAGAAATTGGCACTAGTATTTCAGGTTTTGGTCCGGATGCGACCGCTCAGCAGTATTGAGGCAGCAAATCAAGAATTTCTTAAGTGTTTGAGGCAAGAGAGTGCTCATACTGTTACCTGGCTTGGCCAACCTGAGTCACAATTCACATTTGATCATGTGGCTGGAGAAAAGATCTCACAGGTGAGTAATTTTCTCCACAATCTTGGTGCTGAACTTCAAGCATTGTTTAGAGTATGACATTCGTCAATGCACAATTAATGTCACCTGTTGTAGCATTGTCTTGTTGTGTGGCATTTGTGAACGTACAACTCTTATCACCTGATGAGATTGCTTTCCTTTTTATTGTGAATGTGGACTTGCAGGAGAAGCTCTTCAATGTGGTGGGATTGCCCATGGTTGAGAATTGCATGGCAGGTTACAACAGCTGCATGTTTGCTTATGGCCAGGTAAATCTTCTTCACCAGTCAAACCTTCTTCAGAGATGTGATTTTGGAGATTGTAGACAGATTTCACAACTGAATGTGGTTTTGATGATATTTGGTGCAATTTTTCTTTGGTTATTTCTTACAGTTTTGCATTTTTCATTGAGTGTTGCAGACAGGAAGTGGAAAAACACATACTATGCTTGGTGACATTGATGATCTTTTTCATCAACCAAGTGACAATCGTGGGATAACTCCCCGAATATTTGAGTACTTGTTTGCCAGGATCCTTAAGGTGTATCTCAGCTACCTTCACAGAACAGTCTGGTTCACTCATTTGTCATCAAAAAGTTTTTATTTATTCACCAAGTAGAAGACATTTGTTGGGCCTTGTGGTCTGGTTGGAACCCTTGGAAGGAAGAAATTCAGGAATGCTGTTTTTTCTTTTGAGTTGGATAATCCAACTGCTATGCACAACCTTGTCTCAAAAAATCTGTCTGTTGAAATGACAGGAGGAGGAAGAGCGGAAGTTAGAGCATCTACAATATGTGTGCAAGTGCTCCTTCTTGGAGATTTACAATGAGCAGATCACTGATTTACTGGAACCCACATCCTCAAACCTTCAGGTTAGACATGTAACTCAGCACTGAAACTCTCATTCCTTGTTTTCCAGCTCAAATGCAAGTGATCTAGCATGTGTATCACACCCACAAAATGGTAGATTTGCTGTTGTATGTTTCTTGGTGTGCTAATGTCTGCTTTAATCATCTGGAATGACAGATCCGGGAGGACTGCAAAAGTGGGGTGTATGTTGAGAACCTTTCAGAGGTTGAAGTGAAAAGCATGCAAGATGTAGTGCATCTTCTTCTGAAGGGGGCTGGCAACAGAAGGGTTGCTGCCACCCACATGAATGCCGAAAGTAGTCGTTCTCACAGCGTTTTTGCTTGCACTATTGAAAGCAGGGTATGCAAGTACATAGTCCTTTCACTTTCTCTTTCTTTGTTGTCAACAATTCTAGGTTTTCAGAACATATTTGCCTGTCCAAGTTCCTCACGGTCAGCTTTTGATTCTCTTTTGCACAGTGGGAGAACAATTCCCTGATAAATATGCGATTTGGACGGTTGAATTTAGTTGATCTTGCAGGTTCAGAGAGGTAATAATTCCCATTTGTCCAGTCCTCTTACAACTTCTCTCTGTATGTAAGGTTCTTGATGGAATGTCTTCTGATATCTTGGCCTTAAAGTGTTTATTCATCAAATTGATCCTGTGTGTTTCCATCTTTCCAGGCAGAAAAACTCAGGTGCAGAGGGTGAGCGCCTGAAGGAAGCAGCAAATATAAACAAATCTCTATCAACTCTTGGGTACTGACCATTCATCTTACTTTTCCTCAAAATGCATTTATTGAGTTACTCAACCTGCAATTTCACTCTATTTGAAGCACATTTGACAATATATCAGAAGGAACTGGACTGAGTTTGGGTGGGCAAATATGGGCAGATTGGTGATCATGATATTGGTGGATGTGGCGAATGGGAAGCAACGTCATGTACCTTATCGGGATTCCAAACTCACTTATCTTCTTCAGGTCATCATCATCTATTGCTCACATAAAAGTGCAGGAGGGAAATATCTTGTTTGAGGTTTTGAGAACCATGTTCATGTGGTTTTTGGCAGCTTTTTGTAAACTGGGAATGTTGGGTTAAGGTGTGCAGGATTCTTTAGGAGGCAACTCTAAGACTGCAATCATAGCAACAGTCAGCCCTTCAAGCTGGTACATGATCAATCTAGCTTCGTGTCACCAGTTGTAATGTCTCGACCACAATCTTTGATTGTCTGTGATTGAACTTGGTGAGAATCTAACGAATGCAGTGTGCAGATTCTTGCTCAAGTGCAGGTTTTATAACGTGGGCTAAACCTCAATGTGTGCATTGTGGCAACTGTTGGTCCCTCATCAAATCTCTCTAAATGTTCGTAGTGATTTGCTTCATGTCAGCTGCGCAATGGAGACACTGAGTACACTGAAGTTTGCTCAGCGTGCAAAATTCATCCAGAATAATGTAATGAACTTCTTGACATCCAATTGCTTTTGCAACTGCCATCTTGAATCTGATATTTTCAGAAGAGACTTATTTTCTTACTTTGCAATTGCAATCTCAATGAAAGCACACTTTGTACAAAGGGACCCAACAGAGCACGACAAGAAGGAATGCCAACTCTGAAGTGACTGACTTGCAAGTGCAGGCAATTATTAATGAAGATGCTTCAGGAGAAATGACAGCCTTACGCCGAGAAATTCAGCGTCTAAAGGCAAGAATTCTTTCTAGCTGAATCAAATCTTGCATCCCCAAAAATGAGGGCCTCTTTCATCTGGTTTTCTGTGATCTGTGTTGTTGAAGTTGTTTTGTTGATGGGAATTTTGAAAACAGGAGGAATTAAGTTCATTACGTAGCCAAACTCTTTCAAGTATGCGTCGCGAACGCAGGCGTGAGAGTGATGAATTCTTCAGATTGTCAATAACTCCAAAGGCCATCTTCAGTCCTGCTCCAGAAGATGTCCAGGAAGATGAACCGACTTTGAAGACAGAAGAGCTGCTTGAGAAGGTACTGCAATCACATGGAATGTTTCTAAGACAAGTCTTCATTATCATTTTCAAGCATCACTGCTGCCATTTTCTATGATATGGGGTGGGTCCTTGAGTCCATCTGTATTGTTCAGTTTATAATTTCACTCTGCAGTTCACTCTATATCTGCATTGTTGTGGCACAGATAAAAGCACTGGAGGCTGTACTGGCAGGAGCCTTGAGGCGAGAACAAGTAGCAGATACAACCATAAAAGAGTTATCATCTGAGATCCAGCAACTCAACACATTGGTATGTCTTGTATGTTCATTTTGTCCAGCATTTCACATTTGACATTGGTTTTGTTTTTTGCTTCTTACAATTTCTACCTGCCAATGGAGTAACAGTGAACTGTGTATTGCTAAGGATCTAGAGTCAAGGAAATTAAGATCTAAGGTCTTGGGGAATCTTTTTGTTCAGGTCCAGGATCAGGAAGAAGAGACTGAGAGTTGCAGGAAAGTTGTACAACTCCGAGAAGACAAGATCCAGAGGCTTGAGTTGTTGTCGGATGAGAAACTTTCTGTAGAATCCTATCTTAATGATGAAAACAAGATGTTGGCTCAAGAGCTTCAAATCATGCAGGGGTTCATCAAATGTAATCCCAAGCTTGCACATTTATCAATGGACAATCTGCACCTCACAGAGCAACTAAAAAGGTACCTAGCATCCTGATGTTTCCGACTTGTAGTTGTCATGTTAGCATGTTCCATAAATCCTAGAAGCAGATTTCAGAGATGGTCAAAATTGGTTGAAGAAATTTAGTAACAATGGCATGTCCATTTTGCAGGTATCAAGAGTTTTATGAAGCAGGAGAGCAAGAAACCTTGTTGCAAGAGAACTTAGATCTTCGAAATCAGGCAAGCATAAGGCCATGAAAGCAGCACAAATTTAAAATCTGTAAACTGAACTGCAAAACACTTCTCTTGAAAAGCAAACATGTAAGCGACCGTTGTAACTCACTAGATTCTTGTGTGTGTTTCTGTCAGCTTTGTGAATTGTAACACATTTGCAATGACAGATGCTGGAGCTCCTCAATGGAAAGATAGCAGTGGATCAAGGTCCTGGAGCTCTCGTGAACACAGAGGTGTTGACAACTAACTGCTCTTGTGCCTCACTCTCTTTTCTGCTTTCAGGTCAACTATGTACATAAACAGTTGCTGTCATTAGTACATGGGGCTTGGAGTTGCTTTTTGAGCAGTTATGTATGTTTCTTTGTTGGGGACATGCAGGCTGAGCATTGTCAAAAGGAGTTAGAAATATGCCGTAATGATTTGACCACCTGCTTAGAGGCTAGTGCACAAGTTCAGAGGTTGGCCACTCCTTCCCAACTTCTAAAGCATATGATCATGTTCTTGCCCCAACATCCAGATTATTTTGTTCTAGTAAAGTTGTGTACTGGGACTTTCAGTTTTGTTCTTATGTTTCTGTTTGGAATGGGTGCAGACAGTTGAATGAGACAGAGACTTTAGTTGGCCAACTGACATTGCAATGTGCTGAATTGCAAAAAGAACTTGTCCTGCTTAAGGTGATTTGCAGACCTTGACCTAAGCTCATACATGGTGTTCCTCTCTTCTTCAAGTTTCTTCCATTGTGAACCAATTGAAAGTGTCTCCCTTTGTTTTGCACTTACATTCAGATTTAAAGATTCAGCAGACAAACCTTTATCTCTAGAGATCTGCAACAAATATTGTGAGCAGAAAACTTGATTTGTAACCCGGAGCATGAAATAAGTGGCGGTTGGATGGTGGTTCTGCTGGATTATCTGGTATGCAGGAAGACAGAGAAGATTTGAATTCAAGATACCAAAAGATTGTAGAAGAAAAAGATCAGGAAATTGGACGTACGCAGCTGGAGTGGGAGGTGGCAGCCAAGAAACTACTGATGGAGCTGGCAGAAGGAGACAAAATTCTCATTGAGGCCGAGCAAGAGATGGAGGAGATCATCAGTGAGACTTGGCTTCTCAAGAATCTTCACAACAAAGCTCAACGCTGGTCTGCTGAATCCAAGCAATCAGAAGCAGATGTTGACAAAGAGCAAGAATACTTTGGAACTGGACAGTTGTTTGAGGAAAATGAGATTTTTGCTTCACAGTTACAGATCTCTGGACCTCAAGATGCTTGTGTTGCCTTTGGGGAGGAGAAAATCAGGCTGGAGAGCAAAATCCAGCAGCTTGAACAGGAGCTTCAAGACTGGCAGCAACAAACACAAACAGCTCAAGCTTTGTCAGCAAAATTGGAGGCATTGCAAAAATGTCTGACTGATCTTGACAGAGAGAAGTCAGCAATGGAGGTTGAAATTGAATTACTGCAAGTCCGAGCACAAGAAGCCTCAACATTGTGTGAGGACAATGTTAAGCTTGAGAATAAAGCACAAAACCTAGAGTTGGAGCTATTACAATGCCAAAGCAAGAATGCTGAAGAAATTTCCTTCCTTCTAGAGGCTAAAGATAATCTTCATGAAAGAGTGAAACACCTTGAGTTGGAGCTTAAGGACTGCCGGCAAAGAGCTGAGGAAACGCAAACCACACTGGTGGAGATGGCAAAGGACAATTTGGAGCTCAGGGAGGAGATTGAGCTACTGTCGAATCAAGCTCAACAAGCAACTGGCCTTCTAGAAGAGAAGCATAAGCTGGAGAGGGAGATGGTAGAGCTTGAACTTGAGCTGAAGGATTCACACAGAAAGAAGTTGGCATTGCGCAAGGAAACTAAACAACTGGCATCATCTTTAGTAGAGATGGAATGCCAGAACCAATCTCTTGCCTTAGCTGTGGAGCAAGAGGCAGGCACTTCTCTGCAGATGAAGAAGGATATGTTGGTGCTCAAAGAAGAGAAAGAGGCCCTTCAACATTTTGTTGAGAATCTTGAGCAAGAATTGAAGAACTGCCAACAGAAAGCAGAGACTACAGCACTTGTTCATGAGGAACTCCGTAGGACAGTTGTTTCCTTGCACTCAGAGCTTGGGCAAAAAGTTGAGCTGGAAGCAGATGCAGCAACTATGGCACAGTCACTGTATGACAAGCTCAAGACAAACAATGTAGAATTAGACATGGTAGTGCAGCGAAACTTTGAGCTTGAGAGAGATCTTGCTCTAAAGATTGGAGCTTTGGAGGTCCTTGCTGAAGAGCTTGCAGATGCAAACAAATCTAGACAAAATGTAGCAAGTGAGAGAGATGAATTGGCAGAACAGATAGCTGCATTACTAGCTACAGGTGCTTTGATGAGCAAGCAAGTGCAAGAGCTGCAAGGGGAATTGCACAAGATGGGTGCTTTAATGAGTGAGCAAGTGCAAGAGCTGCAAGATGAATTGCACAAGACAGGTGCTTTGATGAGCAAGCAAGTGCGAGAGCTGCGAGAGGAATTGGACAAAACAGGTGTGCTGATGAGCAAGCAAGTACAAGAGCTGCAAGAGAAGTTGGATGAGAAGTCAAATGAGCTGCAATCCATATCACTGGACATGAGTGCACAGATTTCACACTTCCAAGGCATGGCAGCCAGTTTGGTGCAAGAACTGGAGGAGAAGAAGATTGCATTTGTGAAACTGCAAGATGAACTTCACTCAGTGAAGCAAGAATTGGCACATTTGATCAAGAACAGGGAAAATGAACTCTGTGCAGCACGAGAAAATGAAGAGAAACTGCGAACTGAATTGTCCAATGTTACAGAAGAGCTCACAAATGCACAGAGACTTGCTGGTGAGAACAAGAGAATGGCAGATCATGTCAGACAGGAATCAGAGGATAGAGCACTCTTGATATCTGCACTTCAAGAAAACAAGGAGAAACTCCAAGGAAACATGGAGATGCTTCAAGAAGAACTTCTTCACAAGGAAGAGCTTGTGCAGAGGTTAGAATTTGACATCAGGGAACTGCAACATGTAGCTGAAGATTCACACCTCCAGGAAGAACTGCTTTGTGCAAATTCCCAAATCCTTGAACTTATAACAGAGGTTAAGCAAAAAATCAAGGCATGCAGTTTACTTGAAGAAGAACTGATCATGACAAGAACAGCTGCTGCAAAAGTGGCCCAGGAAAGGGATGATCTGAGATTTACAAGTGAAAACTGTCAGGAGAAGCTGAGCATTTTGGAAACAGAAGTTGCTGTTGGACGTGAGGCTTTGTGTAAAATGGAGACAGAGCTGACAGCAGTGAAGGCAGCGTCTGCTCAAGTGACAGAGGAACTAGATTGGAAGATCAAAGAGCTGGGTGCATTGGAGGTGAATTTGTTAGCTGTGCAAGCCTCCACTGCTTGTGCAGCCAAGGAAAGTAATGACCTCAAAGCTCAAGTTACAAGTTTGGCAAGCAAGGTGGAGTTCCTGGAAGCAGAGCTTCAACTTAAAGCAGAAGCAATGTCCTTATTAGAAGTCGAGCTCACAACAGCAAGCTTGGCAGCAACTGATATGACAGAAGAAAGCATTGTATTGAAAGCTCAGAATGCAGATTTGGAGGCTAGTAAAATTGCTCTGGCAGCTGAACTTGAACAGAATGTCAGCACTAAGTACTCCCTGGAAGGTGAACTGAAGGCAGCAAGGGCAAATGCATCTACTTTGACAGAACAGAATCTTAGATTGGAAACTGAACTTTTGGCAGCAAGCCTGGCAGCAATCAACTTGAGAGAAAAAATTGCTGAATTGGAAGCTCAGACTGCAGGTTTGGAGGCATCAAAAGTTGCATTGACAGCAGAGCTTGAACAGGATGTTGATGCGAGGTGCTCACTGGAAGCAGAACTGAAGGCAGCAAGAATTACCACATCTGACTTGATAGAACAGAATCTCACATTGACTGCACAAGTTGCAGAACTGCACGTGAAGCTGGTTGTTTCAGAAAGAGACCTTGAACAGAAATTTGCAGCACTGAGTTCCCTTGAATCTGAACTTGTGGGAGAACGATTGATGGTAACCTGCATGACAGAAGAAATCTCCAAGTTCCAAATTCAGATTGCAGAGCTTGAGAAGAAGGTGGAGGCTGCAAGATTCCTGCAGAATGAACTCACTTCAGCAACAGTGGCTGTATGTCACTTGACTGAAAAGAGCTCAAAGTTTGAAGCTCAAATTGCAGAGCTGCTGGCAAAGAATTGCGCTCTCAACACAGACCTTCAACATCAACTTGAAGAATTGAAGGCAATGGAGGGTGAACTCAGGGCAGTAAGAATGACTGCATATAACACAACAGAAGAAAATGCTAGACTGAATGTGCAAGTTGAAGAACTGCAAACAAAGAAGGTTGCTTCAGAGGGGGAGCTTGAACAGAAAGCTGCAACACAAATCCTACTTGAAGGTGAAGTTGTAGCAGCAAGACTGACAGTTTCCTGCATGGAAGGTGAACTCAAGGCAGCAAGAATGACTGCATCTAACATGACAGAAGAAATTGTTAGATTGAATGGGCAAGTTGCGGAACTGCAAGCAAAGAAGGTTTCTTCAGAGGGGGAGCTTGAACAGAAAGCTGCAGTGCAAATAATACTAGAAGGTGAAGTTGAAGCAGCAAGATTGGCAGTCTCCTACATGGAAGGTGAACTCAGGGCAGAAAGAATAATTGCATCTAACATGACAGAAGAAAATGTTAGATTGAATGCACAAGTTGCAGAACTGCAAACAAAGAAGGTTGCTGCAGAGGGAGAGCTTGAACAGAAAACTGCAGCACAAATCCTCCTTGAAGGTCAAGTTGAAGCAGCAAGACTGGCAGTTTCCCAAATGGAAGGTGAACTCAGGGCAGCAAGAATAACTGCATCTAACATGACAGAAGAAAATGCTAGATTGAATGCACAAGTTGCAGAACTGCAAGCAAAGAAGGTTGCTGCAGAGGGAGAGCTTGAACAGAAAACTGCAGCACAAATCCTCCTTGAAGGTCAAGTTGAAGCAGCAAGACTGGCAGTTTCCCGAATGGAAGGTGAACTCAGGGCAGCAAGA
>Ga0116229_10001261_pt1 | contig 39001 bp, 16 predicted proteins | sample S1TSphgellanicum_3_FD_87313 | JGI IMG/M metagenome (GOLD analysis project Ga0116229, IMG submission 87313) | Host-associated microbial communities from peat moss isolated from Minnesota, USA - S1T2_Fc - Sphagnum magellanicum MG | ecosystem: Host-associated > Plants > Peat moss > Unclassified...
ACAGTTATGATTACAAAGCCAAATAAGTACTGGGATGAAGTTTATCACTATTCATTGTTGTTGAAATCATATACTTGGTCTATTGGAGCTAAGGGGGTGTTGGTCTTTAGTACTAAGTTCTGAAAGTTGACATTGGCACTGGAGTAGAAGTAATTTCTACAAATTTAGAGTAGTTATGTGGCTTGTTCACATAAAAATTTTGGCCCTCCTTTTTGGTTACATGATCAAATTGATTCGAAATCCAACTTTGCACATTTGAATGGCTTCTATTGAATTTCTCATGAACAAAATGGTGATAATTATTTTGAAAAAATAATCTGTCCACAATCATTTGTTTGGGAAATTATTAGGATTGGGTTGAAAGACCTTTCATAGGTTATTATAATCTTGTTGATATCATGATTCAACTAATCATTGAGATCACTTTAAGATTTTGATTTGCAAGATTTTAAAAATCATATAACATTTGATGTCATGACCTTGGCCTTGAGCTTGTTATCGAGGCTAAGGCATGACAAGGCATATGGGTTGGTAGGGAGGTGAAGTTGCTTTGGGATTTAAATACATTGAGAGCATAAGAGATTAAATTTAAAGATTTTAAGTGAAGAAGTTGGGAGTTTCAAGGTGTTTCAAATTTTTGTTATAAGGTTTGGGGGACCAAACATTATACAAATTGGTCTAAGGTTTTTAATCTGATGGAAGTCTTGAAGTGTGGATAGTTGCATCTTCAAATCAAAGACTTTAAACATGAGTTAAAGGCATATTGGAAGGGTAGGGAGTCAAACTATTGAATGATTTTTGATCATTAAATCATTTGACAAAATGATCAAATCAAGTATAATTAACGAGCTTGATTCATTATTGAAAAACTCGTTTCCAAGGTTATAACTTTTTCTTTGATAGTGTTCTAATCAAAAGTGAAACAAAAGAAATATGATCTCCAAAATGAAAAAATTCAAAATTTGACAATTTTAGAACTATTGTTTGGGAGTCTAAAAAAATAATTATCTCCAGATGTAATTCTCGTGGGAAGTTGTAAAATGTAGTATAAGGAAGAGAATGGTGAATCTTCCCACATTTGAATTGTGAGTTCAAGGTAGGTTGTGACTTGTCCTTACACATGAATGATAGTTATATGCACAGAGTCCAAAATCAAAACATTCAAAACATTTGACTATGAAACTGATACTCGGAAACTTGTAGGTAGGATTAAATGCTTTCATAAAAAATGACCATGGTTATCACCTGTTCATTCCTTCTCCCAATCCCACCCTTCATAAATGAGCATAAAATTTGATGTCTTCATCTAATAAACGTGCCCCACAACGTTCATAAACTACATTTAAATCTTTTGCAAGGTTATTTATTGAATTGTTTTGTTGAGTTCATTTCTTTTGTAATGATGGGAATTTCAAGATGCCCATGTGAAGGATAACATGCTTGATGACTTCAATTTCTCATTGTTTGCATCCCTTTACAACTTGTATGATGTCATTGTTTTCTGTTTTTTGAATTAACACTCGATGACTTTAATTTGATCAAAATTCTATAAACATGTGAACAATTTCACAAACAAATGGATTAAAAATGAGCCATGATTTAATGAAATCTACATATATGGATATAGAATATCAATGTTTACATCGATATGTTATTTACAATTTTCACCATTATGTATAGAATATGATGTCATGTAGAAAGGGCTTTATTGGAGCCACTTCTTTTGGTGTAGCAACAACCTTTTGTAAATGTTTCACTTTCTAACCTTGTGATTTTTAAAAACATCCTCATGTTAGTAGAGATTCAAGTTTATTTTTTATTTTCATACATGACCTAAAATAATGCGTTGCATGTTAAAAATTGGTTTAGTAGCTCCATGAATCCAAAGAACAATGAGGGTTCTAACCTTCAGCTAGAGTTCTAGAAACTTTGATTTAACGTATATGAAAGTTGCTATTAACAAAAAGAGGGCCTGTTGTGATGTGCAGAACATAAACATTTCAAGCATGATTATTGTGTGATTTTTTTGCTATTTTCTAGGGAAGAATGTGAAGTTAGCTGAACACATTGACTATCCGAATTACTTGTGAGATAAATAATGTAGCAATTGTTTCATTGAATGAAGTTGTATGTGTAGTTGATGTAATCATTGTAGACCCTGTTCTTTTGATTATGTTGGTTCTAATTTGAGAAGTATAATTTTCATTAGGTTTAGATCCAACTTGAACCAATGATTAACACATGTAAATCTTTTTAATTTTTCAATATTTGTGTATATGATCTTATCATATGGATCATAAGGTTTAAACTAATATGGGGTGGGTATTAATTGGATATTAGATGGGTATACGCATATGTGTCTTGCTAGGTCATAATTTTTCAAAAGCTTGAACCCCCCTCCTAACCTGGGATTTTTTGAAAGTTAACATTCGCCCCCACCTCATAACTAGTGATTTTAAAATTTCAAATATTTATAATCAGACCCTACTTAAGGAGAATAACAATGTAGAGTGTCTTTCAAAATCCTAGATCAATAACCTTTTCGTACTCGGATTGTGTTACCTTCAGATTACAAAGAAAAAAATCTCTTTAAGTTGCCTCAACTATTACAATAATCAATAAGCATTTTCAATTGTGATTGCCGCTTGTACATTCAGGTAACACATGTGTTCAAGCTTGCAAAACGTAATGTAGTCTTAGATTGTCAACAATGTGCATTGTAAGCTTAAAAGATTTAAAATTGTTTGTCAAATCCTTAAAGACTTGACAAAGACCCAATTGAATGTTTAAGGGGGTCTTCCAAAAGCCCTAATAAAAGAACTTTTCTATAGGTGTTCGAGTTTCTATTAAAGAACTGGACCTTATACTCAGTTAATCGCATACTTTAACCTCTACCCCCATTTCATAACTGTCCTTCTTTGGGTTTCTAAAACCCAGGTCTACTTAGGTGGTTCTTTGAATTTTTTATTTTCAAATACTTGCATTCAACTATAGTAAACCCCCGTTATAATCACCCACATTTTTATCACATTCTTGTTGTGTCACACAATTTTTGGTAATCATCCACATTAGTAAAAAACACCATTCTTTAGAATCATTATCACACTCGTTAATAACACAAAATATTTGCAAAACTTTCTTTGTAATTGTGACTATAATGAGGGAGAATCTAGGGTAAATATTAGGGTTTTGTAAATTGTAGTTTGGTAATGTTAGTATTGCTTTGTGTTCAAGTTATGCAAACTAACAACAATGAATCTAGTTGAAGAGGGAAAAAAAACAACTTTTTAATGTAGACAAGTGAAAGATATGTGCACTTGTCGAGAAAACAGAAAATTTTAATCAAAAAATCTAATGGACAATATACACAAGCTAATAGTTAAGGAGGTCAAACCCAACATAAATTGTCACATTAAGAAAAAACAGAATTCACAACCTTTTTCAAGTTTAATAATGCATAATAGAATTTAGAATAACCCATGTAAAAAAATTAATCAATTGGCTCCTTTATTCTAGCATAAAAGGGTTATTTTGTAAATTCTTTTTTGCTTATAGTCAGAATCTTGTAGGGGTTTATCTGCAATGTGACTATACACATTTAAATCACAATTCCTTAGTGTCACAGAAAAACAAGTGATCACTAAAGGCGTGATTATAAAAGGAGTTTACTGTATTACCAAAAAAAACAAGGGGTCTGTCACACTGTGGCCTTGCCATTTACATTAAAAAGGATCTTAAGGCAAAAGAAGGGTTCTGGAAAATCAAATATTTCATCATGTAAAAGTATAATCTTCAAAAAAATCCTTTAAAAGAAACAAAAAATCCTTCAAGATATTATAACTCTATAACTAATCTCAAGTTTCAGCACAAGCCAAAATATCATCTTTCAAAAATCCTCATGTAAAAATAGACCTATTACTTAGGGGCCAAAATCCCTTAAGCTATTATACTCCATACCGAATTTAAACACAATATCCTTGCCTTGGCACACAAGGCCAACCAATACTGGCCTCACACTGGTCTAGACCTCTAAACAAAGTCAAAATCCTATGAAGATTTGCATGGTGTAGAGAGAAGCCATGAATAAATTCTGGTTGTTGTAATTTCCTTGGAAATTTCTTCTTCGATTCTTTTTTGAAAATGTAATGGGCTATACTATGTGATTTTAGCCCAAAAAATGGCATCTCTCAGGATCAAACGTTATGATTTGCTGAAATCATCAAAGGATTGGTTTGGATAGATTTGAGCCATATCATGTCCTAGTCATGCTTGGAATTGAATTGGTGGGTGGATGGGGAGGGTTTCCTCTCCATCAGATTAAAGTATCAACTAGAGGGTTTTCCCGTTCTGGAAATGCACCAAAAATGTCAAAAAAGTTGTCTCTGCCCTTGCGGGTTTCATGTCATCCGTGGACTTTTGAGACCATGTAGAATTTTCTAATACATTTTGCAGGTTTTCAGATATGCTTTTTGCAGTTTTTGAGAGTCCCAGCTGAACACATTTTCTTGTTTGTTGGCATTTACTTCTTGGCCATTCCTTACATACCAATTTTAAAAAATAGATTGTGTAGGCTTGTCCCCTATATGGACCCAAAAGTAGTGAGGGTGTAAAATACACAAGGGCGGTGGCATGATATTTACATTATTTTATATAGCTTATGATTAGAATTACACTTCAAATAAAAAACATATTTAACAATTAATAGTACTTATCAAACCACTAAAATTGCATAGGAAGAAAATAAAATGAGATGTAATAAATTCATGAGAAATAAATTATTAGAATAAATGAAGTATCAAATCTTTTGCCTCCTCTTAATTACTTTTAGAGCTTTAAGTTCTAGTGTTTGAAGTTATATATGTATATATATTATAAGTTGCTTGGACATCACCTATTTTTGACCATAATGTCCAACCTACTTCTAGTATGTTAAGGTGTTGTACACTCAAGCAAATGTATAGCCCTTGCATAAAGGCACGTCCAATAAATCGTTCTTTTTGAAAATCAAATTGGAACAAAATTTTATTATATGCTCTAGGCAACTTGGTGAGTATATAGTCTATATCTGCAGGTTTGCAGCCGCATTATTTGATTCTTCTTGCATTCCAGGTCTGTTCTAAATCGTTCTTTTTGAAAAGCAAATTGGAACAAAATTTTATTATATGCTTTAGGCAACTTGGTGAGTATATAGTCTACTGCAGGTTTGCAGCCGCATTATTTGATTCTTCTTGTACCTTCGTTCAATGGCCCATTTCCTTGGCAGAATAATTACAGACCACTTTAAAATTTTATTATAAAATAGAAAGAAATTACCAGTGCATCTTATTTCAAAGTCCTCAAAAGTCCAACCATGAAACTAGCTGCTATAAACATCAAAGAATTGAGAAAAATAAAATTTAAAAACATGTCACCATTTAATGCTCAATTCCTCTTGGGATTGCTTACATTTGATGCAACATCAAAAAATTGAGAAAAATGAAGAAGAAAAACACTGAGATTATTGAGTTGGTACTTAAGGCCCAAATAATTTACCAGTGAATGACAAATTGCAAGACAACAGTCGCCTCCTAATTGTTATTTAGAAATGGAAAAGGAAAACCCAAGCATATTATTATTTCGAAACCCCAAGTCCAAGGGTGAAACTAGGTGCTATAAACTGCGTTTGTTTGATGGTCAGATCGAACACTCAAATCAGGATTTTTTTTTCTCAATTTTGTAATGTAGCTACCTAGCCACACTGGCCCTCGTCCACAAGAGGATTTAGCCAAATTTGGAATTTCGCTACAGTTCAGAGAGGACAGTTCAATTTTTTTTGAGAATCCTGCTATGTTTTGGTGACCTTCTTGAATAATAAAATATGGCGATTTCTAAGAAAAAGTACCTCAAAATTTGGCGACTTTGTACGGTGAACTGGACTTTTATTTTTGGCACCAATTGGAAAAAGTTTGTCCAGAAAAATTAACTTTGGTTGAAATAGATCAAATTTGGGCAACAGGAGCATTTCTCATCTCAAATTAATGTTTTCTAAGTACTTGCACATGATGCTTTTCAAATTTCAACTATTTGTGTTCAATGTAATAATGTTCAACTCTCCAACACTGTAAAAAAACAATAATGTACCTTGAAATTTCTCAGCTACCTTATCCCCTTCACAGATTTCTCAAATCCAATCTTACATGACAATTTTCTGAAATTTCATGTGATTGCACATACTTTGTGTTCTCATTTTTGTGGCATGTGGATACTTCAATATTTTTCTATTTTCACACAGGGAATCTCGATTTTTGAGCAAATTAGGTAATGTGGTTTGGAAATTTCTGCACTTGCAACAATTTTCCCTTAGAATTTCTCAACATTTCAGCTTATCATTTCGTAATTAATCTCTGTCAAATCTAACAAGGGCGTAGGGTATATAGCTCATCCATGTTTGGCGCAAAATGCCCAATCAATTGAACATTGAAGGAAATTGGGACCTGAACAGCCCAAACTTGAGTATCTGAATTGTCAGCACAGTAAAATACAAGGTGTATGTTTATTCTTGCTATGCTTAAAAAATGGCTCTGTAATTTTGAATAAAGGCATAATTCTCAAAAACATTTCAAGCACAAGGTTTGTACTGAAGATAATTACTTTGTTTACAAAATTGGAAATTAAAAATGCTAATCTACTATTTCAAAGGCAAGTCTTAATTTTTACATATGACATGGGGATTCTACCACTACTCCAACAGCCACATGCCTTGTAGAATGGGTTTGACATGTGACAAATTTTGCAAGGGCAACCCCAATATGGATAACACCAATGCTGGGTGAGTGAAATTTTAGAGGGATATATCATGGTCGGGATTAGGGATGAGTTTAATCTATATATCTAAAAATCTTGAGGGATGACGGTAGGTCAAAACATTTTCAAATTAAATATCAGGCTATAATTACTTTGACTATTGGTATGACACTCACTACCCAGTAGGAATAGCTATGATTTTAAATTTGATAATACTATGGTATTCCATGAGTAGAGTTTAGGTACTTTTACAAAAAGGGAATTTTCATTTATATATTTTCTTTGATTTTGGGAGGAAGAACTCAAACAGCCAATAAAGGATGCAAAGGTCTACATGAATTGCCGAGCAAGCTAAAAAGCATAATGCATAAGGTTGAGTTCAAAAAATATGTCCGATGTTAGTCTTTTAAAACCCTAAGTTGTGTATGGATACTCTGTACCACCTGTGGATGAGGAAGGGGAACACTGGTCTCAATTTGCATACTCAAAAAGTGTTGTAGATCAAGCATGTGGAATAGCAACAATGGTGTCATTGGACCACCATATGGGGTAACAAAGACATTTAAGAGCATCTCCACCAACGGTCAGTATGTGACCCTGCAAATATATTTCTCATATCCAAGTTTTAGTCGGAAACTTCTTTTCAACCCCACCCATAAAACTGAAACGGGGACTGCAAGGTGAAAGCAATACTAAGGAGCACTGCTAATAGCAGACCACTTGGACCAATCAAACTATCTAGCCAATCAAAAGCATGGAGCAGTCCATAAATACAATTTGAGTGTGTTTATATTAGACTGTTCCAGGGCTCTGAAAGCTGGCGACTTTTCAGGGTCCTAGCACCCCTTCCAGTGGATTTTCTGGATTGGACTAATGATCCTCATCCAAGATTTCCACTGCAGGTCTCATATTGATCATTGGTGGAGATGCTCTAAGAGCACACCCTGTCGAAATTCGAACTAAGGACTCCAAGGAGCCCACCACTAGCTTACTTTTCAACTTTCATTATAATATTTTTTATTTCTTTTTTTGTTTTGGTGTTTTGTGAACAACAACAATTAACTACGTAAAATAACAGTGCAAGCATCACATTGTCGGGCACTCTACATGTCAATCAAAGCTTGATGGGGAATATTTAATGTCTCACATTTCCCGCCACTTGGGGTGGGTTGCTGAGTGAGTTATGGCGACATTTGGGAAGGGTTGCGTGATAATGTCCATTCCATACAAGGCTTTCAACCTATGCTAGTTGAAAATGGTAAGGAATGGGCCCGACCTTGTTTATTCTTTTTATAATTTGCTTAAAGGGAATCCTTTGATGCTGGAGGCCTTGAGGCCAAATTTATGGACATTTAATCATTTGATGCTATAGGAATATATTCCAAAGAAATATTAAAACAATTGAACATGTTTGTCCTATGTAGTTGTATGCATCTACCGTGTAAATTTGACATATACCTTGATGGGTTTCTAAAATGTTTTCTATAAGATTGACTTTGTATTTAGTTCCATTATGCTATGTGCTTTGCAAGTGGTATGTAGAGAAAGGGTGAAGGGGATTTGTAAATTTTAACCTTCTCTGCCCGAGACAAGGGTTACAGTACTAATGTTATGGCCAATAAAATTGTTGGATTTGGTGATTTGAATTTTTTTTCCCAGTTATCTTGAGTGAACTACTTAAATGTGTAATAAATTTTGGTAGGTTTGTGAGAATTTTAGACGATCAATGGTGGAAAAGGACCATATTGTTCCCTAAAATAGGGTTCTGTGTAATCCTTAATTTTTTTCCCAAGCCAATCATTAGTAGAGATGTGACAAAGTTCATTAAGAATTTCATTATAGAAGAAATTTAGTGAATTCTCTATGTCCCCTAGTGAATGGTATCAGTTGTTATGAACACAATGAATTCACCAATAGTGAATGTGTCATATTTTTAATAATAATATTATATATTGTGAATAATTATCCAAAATATATTAACAACATGCAGATTGTATATGATTGTTGGTAATGAAGTTTGAACTTGGTTTGCAAGGAAATATTGCATTGTCTTCGCCATCCAACTTTCACTAACTTGCCTTGTAAATAATTGGATATATCACAATTACACAATATTTTAATACAAATCAAAATTTAATACATAATTGTTTTCTCACATCTTCAAATGAAATAAATGAAAATTTATTCTTGAGTTTTTTTCAAAGGTTTACACATATATAATAACAAAACATACAAATTTCCAAACTATTTAAAGGAAAACATGCTTTTATTAATTGTTTAATAACAACTCACAAAATATGCAAAAAAATACTATTTGACAAGTTGCAACATTTGTTTATGCAAAAGAGTTTATGAAAAACATAAATAAAATGTGAACTTTTAAAATTGAAACAAATAATAAAATTGGGAATAATATTTCATATTAAATTATAGAATTATAAAATATTATTTTAGCAAGGAATATTTTATTTTATTATAGTTGTAATAGTTTGTAATATATTGATTATTACATGTTACATGTATTAAATAAATTATATATGAATTTTTATTAAATATAATGAACATATAAATAATAAAATTATGTACAACACTTTTCAATGTGATATAATGTATTAATATTACATATATTTAACATATCTACATTTAATATTTTATACATAATTGTAATGAAATATATAAGTTAATAAAAAATAATAAGATTCTATTAAAAATCGAAATACTTATTTGAATAAAAAAATAACTTTAATGAATTACACTAGCAAATTATTTTTAATAGGCAGCCGTGAATAACTCAAGCTTCACCCAACGTGAAACGAGGCAATGATATGGTGATTTAGTTCATATTTAAGGTTCCAAAGTGAATTGGGTTAATGAACTACACCTCACTCACATTTTGTGCTAATGAATCTGATTGCAAGATTTGGTTGTTTAAATTTATTTTTTAATTATCTTGAGTGAACTAACAATTCAATGCGTAACAACTATTTATGCAAAGGGTTCTAGCTCATTACTTCTTCACTTTGTTTTACTTTTATTTTTCTAGCGGTACACAACCTATTTCTGTACAAGGCAAATTTGGATGTCGTGTATTGAAGGTATTTTGAAGGTATTCCATGTGCACTTTTGATTTCCCAAAAAACTTGGGGAAGGTCTCAACTCCTTTGCGTGTATAGATGTATTCAGTCTATGTGTAGCCATTTACTCTGATGAAGTTGAATTTTTTTAGCATCATCATGATTATTTCAACTATATGTTTTTCTTGTTATTTTTATTACATTCTATATTTTTTATCCTTTGAAAATCTTAGCATGTAAATATCAAAGCACATTCACTTTTGGCTACAGAATGCCCTCAAAGGGTTATTAGTGTCCATACCCTACTGGATGCTAGATTTAGCACTGGAATGCTGAATCTTTGTTTTCGGGCAGGTAGCTTGGCACCCTTAGCCAAATGTTTCCAGACTTCAGCTAATGCAGGCTAGAAGTCTCTCAAAATTCAGCACTGCATGGGGCTTGCACACTTTGTCACTAGTTAGTGCTCCCGAGCTTGCACATTCTCTCTTCTCTGATTGCAGCCGCTCCATATGAATTGTAGAACTTAAGATTTTCATAATATTCGGCATGAAAGTTTTGGAAGTTTTTGGAAAATTGTGGAGAAAAGAGTTCTCAAATTTTGAACATACTCCAACTTTTGCTTAATTGTTTATGAAATTGCCTTCCACTCAGGGTACTAGCAAAACAGGAAAAGGATGGTAAGCTATCTTTTGAAATATATAACAATCTTTCCACTATGAATGAGAAGGGATTTTAGAATTTGAGAGCTGACTTGACAATGAGGTTATGATGATTTCAGATCCAACGACATAGCCAGAAGCAAGAGGGAAAAAAGAGACAGAACCCAAAGGAATTGTGAAAAGAAAGAAGTGTTCAGTAAAGCCCCCGGGGGAGGGCATTCTCGGAATAAAGGGCCTGCACAAGGGCTTTACCATACATAAAGCACAGCTACTGAACATTCCAAATCTTTCCTCCACTGAGAGGAGCAACTTTCATAATGTGCCCTCAGAGTGCAATAAAAATGAGAGCAGTGGCTTATGAAATGATGAGCAATTGGAACAACCAGAGTCATAATATATATAGTCAACGCCCTTTAACAGCAAAATAATGTGGTTAAGGAGATTAAGCAAGGTTTTTCTTTCAACTTTTGTATTTTGTGAAAGGAGAATTTTTTCGTAATTTTTTTTTTCTAAAAATGAAAAAAATAGTCAAGTGCAAGGGGTCTGAAATTATTTCTCCTAATACAGAAGGACAGACAAAAACAAATGACAAACATATGATAGCACACAAATGAAAAAAAAGAAAATCCAAACAACACATCAACTATAATAAAGAATGAAGATCAAGAAATACCTAGAACAGTACTAGGCCTCTTGAGAAAAAGAAAGAGAAATGACCAAAATTGTCTACTAGATGTAGAATCTCAAAATAAGATCAGTTTTGGCCAAGGGTAGCAGGATGCGTAGGTATGATAAATGAATGTTGACGTTACAAGCTCTATGCATTAGGATTTTTTTTATTAAGGACCTACTTTGGATTCATGTGTGTTAGTTAACTAACTAAAGTTAGGTCTAAATAAAAATCAATTGCTGTGATCTCATGCGAGTCAAAAACACTAAAGATGATAAATAATATAAAAGTTCATCCATGGAAAGGATGAGCATTCAAAAAGATGAATAGGCAACCTAATCTCATAGGCTTGAAGTTAACGAATGGTAACAATTATGAGATCCAAATGAAGGTGTGAATAATTCATCCACTTTCCTTTTGAGAATGTAAGGGGTTGTTGGTGGCTTACGCATCATTTCACATTCCAATGCTTTCATGTTGTTATTGTAGTCATAATATTATTTTTGTGTCATGAACTTGTGATACAACAAGATATCCATATATTAAGATATGTGTTTGTTTGGTTTGTTTTGTTTGTGATCACACCTTAACCCTTTCAAGTCATGGGGTTCTTGTTGTACTTTTTGTATTGGTTGGAATGCTTTTAACAAATTGGCATGCAAGTTGTTTGTTTTACAATTTTTTGATCAATGAAGGTTAGAGTGAGTGGAAGTTAGTTAAAAAATATAAAATTAATTTTTTCAACCAGTCAATACCTCTTCATTCACCCTAATACTTGAATTCACATTTGTCTTTCATACCATATGAAAAAATGCATTTGCATTTCCATGTCATGGGGAATCTCTTATTGGCCATCTTCCACTTTAGGCACCTCAACCAATCACATGTTCATGTCACATGAGGAAATGCATTTGCCTTTTCATGTCATGGGCAAATGCATGGGTAAATTTTCATTAGTTATCAAATTGGCCATCTTCCCCTTTAGTCATCTCAATCAATCAATGTCTTTTCACATAACAAAGAAATGCATTTGTCTCTTTATGTCATGGGAAAATCACGAACAATTTCCCATTGGTAATCTTATTTGGCCTTTCATTATGAGCCCTGTATTTACCCTTTCACATCTCAAAGTTGAACACTCAAGTGAATGACATTTCAGTTGACACTTGGGTCAATAAGTCACATTCTATGAACTTTGAAAAGAACTTTTGGAAAGTTGTATCTTTTAGAACCTTGGGATGAACCCATTTGGGTTTAAACACAAGAGTCCATTAATCATAATGCATGAAAGGTCCAATTTGAAAATATTTGTCCCTTATTGTGAGCATAGCACAATAAAACCCATGGGTGAAAATCTTTTAAGGTGTATCATTCGTAATGTAAAGGACTTAGTTCTTAACAAAAAAAAAATTTCCCTTACATTTTGATCCCAACAATATTAATGCATAAAACAATGTCAAATATTTTGCAATAAAATATTTTAGATAATCACAATTCTAGATCTTGCATCGATATCATTCATTTTGTATCCTAGGTATAATAAAGTTGGACTAGGTCAAGGAGTACAAAAAAAGGTGACATTGTGAATTTTTTTCAATACACAAGTAAAAAACATTTGAACCCCATACATATTATTTTGATTATGAAAGTTTTCACAAAGGAAGGCTTATTTATATTAAGGGTTTTTTAATAATTTTTTTTCCCATAATGGTGATATAAAAAGAAAATGGCGACAAGAGAAATATTTTTCACTTTTTTTAGTGTCATATTTTTGAAATAATTCAAAAATTGCCAAACTTCAAAAAAAATTTATTCATGCCATGAATTTGTATTAAGTTTCAATACTAGGGTAGTAAACAATATAAATTTTCTCTAAAAGAAAATAATTGTATATGATTTAATCATCTTTCGAATGATTGTTGCTTCAATTACATTACAAAATTGAAAAAAAAACAATAATGTGTACTTGGTAAGTGATCCTTGTAAAAAAAAAATTTCAAATGAATGTGATGAGTGTCCCATTGGGTTTAACCCACATAAAAATTAAGTTTTAAACATGTGAGTGATCATAGCCCAAGACATAATTTTAAGTTTCACCTTAAATTTTGTGTTGTGTGTAAATTTAGTTGAGTGATATAAAAAATGTTGTGATTTTCTAAGTGACATCCTAGTGATCAAAAGACATGGTGGTGTTCATAATATATTTTATTGAATTGAAGAAAAACCTTGTTTTAAATTGAAAACTTAAGTCATAATTATATTATTAATTTTTTGGCCTTTCAAGGAGGAATATAATTGAGCTGAATAAAATGCATGTTTTTTAGTCTTCAAGTTGAATTATCATGGTTTCATATGCATTAGTTGATTCTAATTTAAAAAAAATTCAAGATGTTTTCAATTTTTTTCATTAACAAGGTTACATGTTAATCAACAACTTTAATATGGGAAAATGGTGTCCTTTCTTTACCCTTTGTTTTAAGGACTATCAAAAAGTTGGATGGAATTATCAACTACCTAGTCTAGTTAAGGTGGTGGGTGTGGGTACAAACAAAGGAACCAACATGATTACTTTACAAAATGAATGAATCCTTTTTAGTCCTTTTTCACTTTTTCATATGAAAGAATTTTTGGATGAAATCTTTGCAACTTTTTATAAAAAATACATATAATTCCCCAATAGATTACATGTTTTGTGTTAATTATTGTTGAATAAATATGAATTTGTCAAAGTGAATAAATTTTGCCGGATTCTGCATTTCATGTTGAAATTTTTTCATAGTTTTGAATCATATCAAAATATGCTAATCATTTTAGGGTTTTTTTTGGTATCATAAACTACAACTTTGTTTTGTATTTCATGCACATTACACCCCATTTACATGTGGTAAAAGACTCTTGGAATTTTAAAGTTTTTAAATATACTTTGAATTTTAAAAAAATTCAAATCTTATATATTTTAAATTGTGAATGTTTTTGAATGTGGGTAGTAGGTTATTATCATCTAAAATTTTTTACCATCAAAATTATGTTATTACAATAGTCCTTTAAACTTAGTCTTTTGTAAAGTTAACCATAAAAGGACACAACACATGTTCAAGTTCAAATGTCCTTTATTAAAACTAGAACCCAAAATTTAATTTAGTGAATTTTTAATTTGAAATCCTCAACATTCATGTTAGTCATTTAGCACAACTTGGAATGATTAACATAACTTTAAAATGTCAAAAGAAAACATATGTAAAAAAATTCATAGTTTTCACCACTATTCGACATGATTTTTGGCTCCTTTGTGTGTACCCACACCTTGGTCAAGGAGTGTTAGGCTCTATTGTTTGGTGCTTAAAGGGAGGTTCACTTAGTTTTTGTTTGTTGATTTAGTTATTTTTTAAATGAATATTTTCCATTTGTTCTAAAAAAAAATAATGAGTGATGATTTTATAACATTTTTTTTCTCACCCCCTAGGGTGCATTTAGCTTACATCATGAACTTATTTTTATACCCACTTTGACTTTAGTCACCTCAATGTGCTACAGAGACATTTAATTCCCTATTTTGTTCATTTGGATTTAATTCATTTGTTCAAATTTAGCTTCTTCATACTAGCACCACACACATTAAATAGTGGCACTTGAACACCATGTAACCCATAAATACAACCAAAGTTAATAAAATGCACAACATAAATTTTTTTTTATTATCCTTTCCACCTTGCATAGGTGCATTTAGACAACTTTTATCATGGTATTTACATTCTACCCAAAACAAAATCCAAATAACATGTTGAATGTTTTTGGGCATCTTACCTTGTTATTATTAAAAATTCAATTGGAAACACATCCTATTGCTAGGAATTTAGGGGCAGACCCATCCTTGAATAATACCATTAGGAACGCCACATCCAGAATTTCTTAGACCCACTAAATTTCAAGACAATATGTAGGAGTTTTCATTTTGAATTTCATATCAAAAGATCACACAAGTCATGTAGAATTTGAAACTTCAATTGTATTTACGAAAAAATAAGCTTTAATGAATGGTTAAGGAAAAAGTTTCAGGAAAGTAACATTTTAGGTTCATTTGTTTAAAAACACAAAAAGAACATGTTTTTTAATTTTTTTAAATATTTTTTAATTTCTAGAAGGGCCTAAGATGGTTGTTTGATTATTTGATTAATAGATAGTGGATTGAAACAATCATAAAATTTTGAGCAATTTTTGAAGGTCACAACTAAAAAGTTTTGAAAGGCCATTACATTCATGCTTATAAAATTTCACTCATTTTCATTCTTTTATTTTAATCACCAATTGGGGCGATACCTTGGTGATTATAATTAATAAATCAAAGAAACATTTTTACAATGGTGCAGCTTGACATTTAATGATAAGGAGTTAAGAATTTCAAGAACATTTCAAAAACAAAAATTTCTTATTTGTGTAACTTATGTAGGTGTTTACTATTTTTCCAGTGTGTACATAGGTGGGGAACACAAGGCCCTCATGTTGCAAGTCAACAATAAAAAGAAAAAATATTAAAATATTCAATTTCTTTAATTAAATCAAATTGAGTCCACCTTCCGTTGAGTTTTGGTGAGGTGGTTCCTAATGGTACCACCCAAGGATGGGTTTATCTTTAGTGCTTTAAGATCTTTTTCACCAAACTTGCAAGTTTCAACCCACCAACACACTTATTTCACACAAAGTTAGGTCCTACTCTTAACCCCTCCCCTCCCTATAAAAACTTAGAAGTTTTTAAAATCCAAAAATTCAAAGACCATGCAAAATTGTAACATGAGTGAAAGTACAATTGGGTGGTACCACTAGGAACCACCTCAAGGAATATTAAAGGATCGAAATTGGCCAAATAATATTTTTAGGCCTTTTTCTTTGAACCCTTTCGCAATTATAAATTTTTTTTCTCATGTTTATCTTTTGCATTCCAAAGTATATGGCCTTAAGTTTTTATTGGAATAAAAATAAGTGGGAAATAATACAAATTTGTATTCTTAATTGTCGTGGCCCTTCAAAAATTGCACTCTTCAATTTTGAAAATTGATAACTAAATCACATCTATTCAATTAATTACGAAATTAAAAAATCAAATAAAATACCATCTGAAATTAAGAATATTATATATATATATATATATATATATAAACCTTTATTTGTTTCAAAAATGTTCATGACTAAAAAGTTTAGAAAAGGCGGCCACTGGGACGTTCTTGAAACTTTTTTCAAGTACAATGATAAGGAACATCAAAATTCAAAATATTTTTTATCTTGTTATAGTTTCAAATTTCATAGAACATGGGTAATGTACAGTAGGAACATCAAAGCAATTTAATGAAAACACTTCTTTAGTGTTTCTTATATTTTTTTAAAAGTTCAATGGGTCTAACAAAATTTAGTGTGACGTTCCTAGTGGGTTCATCCATTTGTATTTCCACTGACATACCTTTTCAACTGTAATTGAATAAACAAAGCATTTCCAAACAACAACCCCAAACTAATGGTGTTTTTCAAAGCAAGTTATCAACATCATCTCACCTCAATAAATGCATTTTCACAATTCTAATAGACCTTAAATAGACACATCCATACGTCATGACAAATGTGATATGTTTAAACACCCTCAACAAACTTTGTTTGCTACAAAAAGTGGCGCTTATAGTGCTTAGCCTTGTGTAGAGTTGCGTGGGATTTGACTAATCTGACCCTCCTTTCTAAATAAATAAAAAATATATTGATATTTAGTGTTGAAACGTGTGCTAGTGGTTGGTTCTCTCATTCTTAGGACATAGGTGTTGGGTTTGAAATATGTGGGTGAAAGCACAACATCCATAACAAAAAAATTAATAATCTTTTTGTAGAACATGCAAACAAGCAAATTGTGTGAATTTGTCGATTGTGGAGATTGAATCCAATGGTAAAATTCTAAATTAGGGAAAAAGCTCAAGGGGATATCAGTATGAACTTTGAAAATTGAAAACTTCATATAGAGAAAAATATTTCCTACACACTTACTACTCAAGACTAAGACATCTGGAGGTTTTGTCAAATTCTCTTAAATATTCACTTGATCAAGATGCCATAAAGTTAAATTGGGTTTGAAGTTTGAACCCATATTAGCTTGAACTTGCTTAAAAATCAAGTGGGCAAGGTATTTGTCAAATAGACTAATTGTTGCACACAAACTTCGACAAAATTTTCAACATCTAGCGCACCTGTCTATTTTCTTTTCTAAGCATGTTATCCTATTACGAGTTTGAAGGTAGGTTTATGATTCACTAAAACTCATAATGTCATGACTAAGGTTTGGGTTTGCAGTACCCACTCTAATACCAATTAGTCTGTTGACAAGGTTTTGAAATCAACAAAAATATGTACATCTGAGAGAGATGAGCATAAAATGATAGTTTCATCATCATGGAACCCCTCTAAAAACTGGAATTCAAGCACCAAATGGGAGAATCAGAGTCATTTGGAAACAAGTGAGAAATAATCTGTTGAGATGAACCATGTAGCCAAGGGAGGATACAAGTCGGGTTTACATTTATATGAAATGCAGGAGGGTTCTTGTTGGGTCTCCTAAAGAGTACATACATATGTAAGCATATCTATCCTGTAATACATTCGACTGTCTGGTTAATAACATCTTACCATCTACCATGGCCTTTGTCGAACCTCTCAGGCGTCCACCAATCTTTCTTAAATGCATGAAAAGTTCTTGTATCCGTATGACGTACCTCTTTGATAACTGAAGGATCTAGTTTTGCACGGTCTTCTGCTTGGGTCAAATTTTTCAACAAATGCTGAATGTCATCTAGCACGTTCCAAACTTCTGCATGATATGAGTGCTGTGAACCTGCGCAGGGAACTCCAGACGCGTCTACCACATCTACCTCCTTTTCCCATTCATTCCTTTCAAGAAGGCTGAATGTGTTTCCCAATCGTATTTCCCCATTGATTGTTTCTGATACGATGAGGGCCCAATCGTTAGCTGAAGAATAAACCGAGATTAGAGGGCCCTTTGGTTTGTTGGATACACTACCCTTTGCGCTTTGGTCTTTTGGGTACATTACCTTGAGCATGTCTTCAAATTTGCAGCGTTGTTCATCAGCTGCTGCCAAAATAACATTTTTGCATTGACTCTCCTGTTGAGGAGCCATCACTGTTGTCAATGCCTTAATGAGGGCACGATTCCCCATGCTATGTGCCAAGATATGAAAGGGAACCTGCAATAATTAGGAAAAAGAGTCAAACCTTCTAAGAATCCCATACTACATATGACATTGGATTGTTACTCTGAAACACAGTAGTTGCGGAGGTCCAAGTCCAAGCTCATACCTTCCCATTTAAAAGGGTGGTGATAACTCGACCCAGGTTCAGGGCGGTCTCCACTACCGCCGTTCCATCTTTGAAGTAGCCCCAATATGTCCCCTCACTGGGCCAACAATACGCAAGTACATCACCTTCAAAGTCCAAATCATATTTGAGTTGTGCTGCACACCTGATGGCAAGCTCGGGGGATGTTTTGAACCCATGAATGTATAACAAGAGTCCGTCCTGCATTAAGAATCCAAGATCAAGCTGTACATTATTAGTTTTCTGTAAAAAAAGTTGAAGACTCCTCTTCCTGCCACCAGAAACATGTTTAACGAGAAGAAAACTATCAAAAAACATTGTTCAAGCGTTCAACGATACTTCTTGCTTGTCCTCCTGCATTTAAAGACCAATGATAGTACAAGTTTCAGTATGAAATCGATCCGCTACCCGCCCTTTGCCCACCCTAATTCGCCCTAGCTAACCTCTATTTGCTTTAGGAAAATCGTGATACAAGTTTGAGCATACTGTATAAAGAATGTACAATAAAGCCTTGTGGTTTTGTATGGAGAATTTATTGCTTATCGACTCGCACTTTTTTAGGCCCACCGGTATACAACAAGGACCGTGTTTGCCGCATGACTATTTTGAGAAGGTGTAATGAGCTGAGCAAAAGCCTTTTAACATACCTTCTTGATTGCTGTCAAAAATATCGGTTTACGACCGATCGTTTTTCCCCCCTTGATCCTGACATGAAACTTATCATTGGCACCACGGAGAATGTTGGGAGTCTCCACTTTCCCTCTCGTATGCTTAACAGGTATGCTCACATCCTCAAAACCGTATAGCAAGGTGTACCTATTGAGCACTCCACGAATCTTACGCCTGTCGGTCACATAAAAGACCCTTGTCATTCTGGTCGTCTTCATGGACGGTGGTTGATAGTTCAAAGCCCGATTAATTTCATCCTGGAAACGTCCAGCCACAGTCTTAAATGCCTCCAAATACTTCAGTCCCAGTTCAGCAGGCTTTCCATTATCTTGGTAGTATGGTGTCTTGTCCTCAACAAACTCGTACCATGTTTGGCCTCGATATGGCAGGTAATGGTTCAATGATTTGAATAAATCATCTTTATTTTGCAGGTACAAAAGCAAAGATGCGTCAAAAAAATTTGACACTTCAGAAATTGTACTCTCAACAAGTGCCCTCAGTTCCTCATCTTTGTGCGACTTCGTCAGTTCCTCAACTTTGATCAGTTCAGCACATTCAGAAATCCTTCCAGAGATATGTATCCACGGCTCGATGTCGGCATCATCAGAGGACACCGATTTCCGCTGCATATTTTCGTGCAATTGCTGAACGAGGACGACACGGGCATGAAATGATAGGTAAAATAAAGGTGAGCTGCGGTCCACCGGATTCATCTCATGCGAATTGGAGGTCGTCACGCAAGCTCCGAACAGGCAAGCTCCGAACAAAGTATACATCTCGACTTCGGCTGTGAATAGCTCAGATGCAAGGATTGTGCAGGATTGTACAAGAGAGTCTTCTTTTGTGGCTTGGACTACCAACAACACCCACCACCGCCCACGACAACAAGCTCCGACGTCAGCGTGGAGAATGAGCTCGCGCTCTCTCACTCTCTCTACAGAAGGTAGCCGAGTCCTTGACAATTTAAAATTGGTAAACAGGTTTTGTACCCCTTGTAGGATGTACAGGTCCAGTGGAGATTTGCCGTTTAAACGCTGATCAAGAATCTAGGTAAGTGCAGAACTCACCCAGCTACCTTCATCATATCACTTGTTCCGCTCTTTTCCAAGATTCCCTCCTAGTCAAATTCTAGGTCTTTCATTATTTGCATTCTTTATTTAGTTGAAAATGGCTATTTCAGGTGACACAGCCTTTGGTTAGCCTACTACTATGGAGGAGGCGCCCTTCCACCTAGAATTCAATGAGCCCCAGGCCAGTAGGCCAAGACGCAGTTCCATCAGGCGGTAATGGTTTCTACGTTACGTTTCTACCAGGGCCGGTGTTCCCCCCAAATTGACATCACTAGTGAAACTAGCAGATAACCACGTGTCCTACTTAGAAGTACTTCCAACGGGGGGTTAAATTCTGCCACAAAATTCACTACGGATCTTTAAAAGTGAATTACGTTACCATTTCATTGTGACAATTTATCTAAAATGAATTAGACCACCATATGCTTACACCATTTATCCTTGTGTGAAACTTGAATCATTCATGTCCATGTTTAGTGAAAGCAATTCATTAGAGTAATTCATTAAAATTTATTTTTATATTATTAAGAAAATTTTATTTACAATAAAAATATGTAATTTTTTAATTAATTCATATATTGCATTATGACTATTAGAATTATTGAATATATATATGTTAAATATAATGTACAGATTTATTATAATGTATATTAATTCATGTGCATATGTATGCATGTATGACATACGTTTTTCATACAATGATATTTAATATTCAACATGTAATTAAAAATATATATATTAAGACTAAATTTTTTTTTTGTTGACATAATATACTAATTATTTGATAATGTAATATAAAATATTATCTACCAATTATTTAACATTTTCAATGTTTTCCATAAAATCTTTTGCATAAACAAATGTTGCAACTTATCAAATCATATTTTCTCAAAGAAAATATATTGTGAGTTATTATTATTTAATTAAAAAATCAAAAAAAAATTATCTCTTAAATGGTTTTGGTTTTTTTGTTTTTTAACATTACATATGTTTAAACTTTTGAAAAAAAGTTCAAGAATGAATTTTCATTTGTTTCATTTGAACAAGATATGAGAAAAAGACTACATGTTAAAGTTTGATTTATAAAACAATCTTGTCTAATGTGATATATTCAAATTTTTATACTTTTTATTACAAAGCAAAGTGATATTTTGATAACAAAGTAATAATTGAATAGCAAACAATGGAATGCATCTTCGAAAACTAATGTTCAAACCTTGCTACTTACATCAATTGTATATTATCATATGTTGACTACATATCAATCTTATTTTGACAAAATTATCAACAATATGTAATATCAATTAAAAAATTGTAAAAGTATGACAAATTCCCTATTAGGAAACAGGCTTTGTTTTCAACTTTGTGATGTAGCTGAAGTGGCGATCATCCATAAGATAATTTAACCAGATTTGGCTACGGACTAGATATGAAAGCAGAAAAAAAACAGGATCCTTCTATATTCTTGACTACCCACATGAACTTATCATAAAAATCTAACGAATTTGGGCCATTTTTTTATGAAAAAACTTTTCTGTAGGTCAAAATTTGACGAAATTTCACCAAAAAAAACTGCTGTTGAGAAATTCATTAAAATAGTGAATTCACTAGAAAAAATTGTGTGATGAAATTGGGATAATTTTATTAAAAACCAATTGAACTTGGACTCAGCCCTTACCAGTGTAGGACAAAACATAAAAAGTGAAAGTAAGTCATTATGCATAGGTTAAAGCGATAGGATGAGGGCATTACTGAAATAAGGGGCCCACCTGAGGTGGTAGCCAAAGGGGTGTCCTGAATTTTGGTGTTGCCCCTCATCAGAGGGCTTTACCCAACTTATGAAAAATGGGCCCAAATTTCCTTATAACTAGAATTTCTTTATAACCTGGAACAGCAGGGGCCCGGGTGGCTGCAGTAGGAGAGGGCAAGGACGTAAGGGTTCAGGGAAAGAAATCGAGCAGGATTTTCAAAATTCCAGCAAGGACAGCATAAAACCAGCTCAAACTGGAATCGTGTGGTCAAAAAATGTAACGTGGGAGAGAAATTACGTTTTCTAAAGTCACTTCATTATACAATAGGAATTTGGGCCCAGGATTTCACAAGGACAAGGGCCTGATACCTGAGGGCTTTACGAGGCATAAAACCCACTGAGGATAACAAGTTTGTTTTTGGCCCCCATTTCTCTCTGGGTATCACGGGAAAAAACTATGTGAAGGATAAAGACTCAGTACCAGGGCTTTACCGAGACAATGGACCCTAGGTGAGAGTTGAGGGTGCTCTCGAATTTCAATATCCTCATTGTGTGGGATTTTCTCAACATACCAATCAAGGCTCTGCATGGTTAAAACGGAAAATCTCACTCAAAAATGAAATATTCCACTCAAAAACAGAAAATTCCACAGAAAAACAGGATTACTAATGGGCAGGGGACTTCCACTACAGCTCATGTCGGAGTGCTTTGCGCACCTGGATAAGACATCGAAACCTGTTGCTTAACCTTGATCTCCACCCACCCCTCGGATCTCATGAAGTCACCGAGATGTCGTGGTAACATGATCACTACCACACTTGCTTGTATTTGAAGAAATGTGCGTGTGCGACTTCCATAGATGATGCCCATTTCTTTACACCCATGCCTACTAACAAATGCTTGCAGGTGATTAGCTTTGTGCAGCGTTGCTGTCTAGGTGTGTAACCTGAATGTAATGTCTCTCTTGGCCATGGTGTGCCCAGGATCCAATGTGTGATGCAAATATGTGCTTGGCAATTCTAAGAGCAATTTACCAGTGTTGGGTGGTTCTCACATCTTTCACATAGGTTTGGATTTTTTTTTTAAAAAAAATTGCTGAGAACATGGTTGGATTAAAAAAATTTAAAAATTTGAAGTTAGTCAGTTCTCAGACATGTCTCTTTTCACAAATGTAATGACAGCCAATTTTCACATTTGGTTCTCACAACCTGATTATTAAATTATATATATTTATATAGGCATCCCAAGTTAAGAGATATTTAAAAGCCTAAAGTAAACAAAACAAAATGATGAAAATGTCAAATAAAAGCTCTATGATTTGCGTAAAGCTTTTTTTTGGTAAAAACCCAAAACAATTCGTCATTTTTGAGAGAATCAAATAAAATTTGACATATTTAAATTTTAAACCTAAGTGCTACCTAGGTCACAAGTTATAAACAAGAATCTATAAAAGCTCCTCTTTTCGTTTGGTGGGTGTTTTATTAAAGTCATTGAAAGATGGGTGATGCTATAAGCGGACATTGAACTTCATATGGTGTAAGGTCATCTTTCAAGAACTTTGTGCAATAGGAGGCCAGTTGTCTTTAGGGTTGAAGCATGATTGGGATACCCTTTTTAAAAAATTAAAGATTCATTCCTAAGGAATCAAAATCACTTTTTTTTTTGTTTTTCTTATGACTTGGTTTAGATTTACCCATTTTTTTCATGTCAAATAAAATAATTTTGTTCCAAGTTTTATATAGGCATCTAGAATATTATTGTTTTCACTTATGAAAGTAAGAATAATAAAATTTATCCAATGTTGCCATGTTCTATCAACAACCCAAAATTCCTTGAAATTTTTTTCTGAGATTTTTTACATTGCAATAGGGCACTTGGTTTTTAACACACTCATACTTTTTATGTACATTAATACTTAAGGTGTTTGTGGTAAGAATCTTGAGCCAAAAAAATTTGTTTTGACATTCCTTATGAATCCTTAAACCTTTTTTTTCTCAAGAAACAAATTGTTAGATTTTTTTCCAAAACTTGGTAAGAATCTTGAAACTTGTTCAAATTTGAAATGTTATGCATAAAATAGTACCTATTTATGAAAAAAATCAAACTTTCAATATGAATGTGCCATTAAGTTATAACAACATGTTTTAAGTGAAGGGGTCCATTGGATACAAATGGAGATGGTCTTTAAGGGGTACGCCAATTGTGTTTTGAACTTCTATTCTTCCTTTTTGTTCACTATTTTTATGTTTAGTAGTTGCCCTTGTTCTTTAATCATCATTCCCCTAAGGGAGAATTGTATGTTATCCTTTTGTTTGTGGTCACGCATCAAGGTGACCCACTTGCCAAACTTCTTTTCGCTCTTGCCCATTTTTGTGCCTTTTCAAAGCCTTTTCAGTTGTTTTTCCTTTGTGTATCTTCCTTTCATTGGCAAATGATTCACATCCTTGGCCCTACTTCTTTCATTCCCTTCGTTTTTGACCATTTTGCTTCCCAGCTAGTCCTAATGGATTTGGTTATCTTACCCCGTAAAGGCACTACTTGGTCCCCTTTTAATTTGCCTTCCAATTTTACCCCTCTTCATGGTTTTTGCTACCCTCCTGACAACATTAATGTTTTAAAGGTCCCTTTGATCTTGTGTCATTCTTTTCTTCCTTTTGTAAGATGCTTTGGATGAAAACATTTGCCATGTAAATGTGTTTCCAAACTTGGTGGATGTCCAAGTGGCTTCAAGATCATGTTTCAACGTTTCACATAGAGACCTCATTTGTTTCGTGGTTTCTTGCCCTTCCTAAGTTTCAAGCGCTAGGTTGTTTCCTTTGATTTGGCACTTTTATAGGTCTTTCAAGCCCATGTTTTTTTAAGTGTTCAAAGAACCCTTTAATGCATCAGTAAGGTTTGCTCCCCATTTTTGATGGAAGTGTAGGCCTCTTTTTTGTAACAACCATAATGCCAATGGCTTTTTTAAGGAATTGGGTGCTAATAGTAGTTGTTATTACCTTTAAATTCTTGTTAAATTCACGTTCATTCTTATTGGACGCTATTGGGCAAGTAGTCTGAGTCTACTCCCCTTCTAGGTGCACTTGAAGTTATATCAAAAGTTTCTTCCCCCGATTATAACATGTTTTCCTTCATTCAAATAACGTACAAAGAAGGGAGTACATCGACTTTAGGAAACTATTTCAACAACATTGCATGACCATTCTTTTGTCAACATCATCTCTGACATGTCTTCTAACTCACATTAAGCATGCTTGAGGTCTTGTGCAGGGCTGGGCACGAAACCTTAATGGTTTGCTTGCCTTGTCATCCCATGCTTTTGTCTTCTTTCAAATGTTTTTTTTCTACATTACAAAGTAAATTAGGCCCCCTCATCTTTTGACTTCTAGTTTGATGTAATGCATCTGTAGCCACCCGTTAAACCCCATGGGGATCCACCTCCTCTGCTATGCCCATAGTGGGAAAAGGACTGCATCCCATAATGTTGTTTGGGATGTTTTTGCGTCCATTGCGAGAAATGTAAGGTTTCATGTTTTATGAGAATAAACCCACATTCTTCCACTACCTTCTTTTCAATCTTTTCGTTGGTGGGTTGACATTGTTTTGTCGGTTGATGGTATTCGCACATTGACCAATATTGTCATTGTTAATCACACTTCAATAATGTCACAAGCCTAGCTTTGGGCTCACGACCAAGGCAAAAGGGGTTGCAGGCCAAGAGGAAGGAAGCCCAAGAGTCAAGGCAAAGGCATTGCAAGGGTGTGGGCCAAGAGGAAGCCGGGGAGTCACATCACATACTCCCGAGAATGTAAGAGAGTGTAAGAAAGTGTGAGGGAATGTGAGGGAGTGAACACTCACACTCCCAAGGCAACTCCCACTTTGGGAAATGGAGTCCTGGTGGACTCCCGAAACTTTAGAGAGCGATTTGAGGGGTCAAAACTCAATGGCTTGTGGCGTTGTTTATATCATTTGAGAGCTCTTGAAACATAGATGTCTAAAATGAGCTCGCATTGCTCATTCAAACATCTGAAACACAAGTTATGGCCAAAAGAAAGGCTAAGAGTCAAACTGCCAATTTGACTCCCAATTAGAAAAAGTCGGGAATCGACCCGATTTATTTGTCTGCAAACAACATGCGACATACCGTTGGAAAGCTCTCAACAAGAGCTACAACTTTGCTTCAGACCCGCTCTTCAATCGGAGGTCTGGTCACAAAGTTATGGGGCTCCAAAGTCGCAGGAGTCCCAACTGGCGAGATTTCGAGACTCCCACTCGGGAGTCCCGGGAGAGAAAAGCCATTTGGATGTAGGCTTCGTGGCCAACCACAAAGTATATTATAAGGGGGAAGGTGGTGGCTTCCCCCAAGTTCGGGCCGTGGTGAGTCTTGTGTGTCCGTGTTGCCCGTGGCTCGTCCTAGCACCAGGGGTGCTCCAACTATGCACTAACCACTTTGTGTGGGTTGTGTGCAGGCCCGTGTGAGTGAGTGAAGCTTGTTAACTCTTCCTAGTCCCATCCCGGAGCTCCAACATGCCCTTCTACCCCTCAAAGTGTTGTGAGCTAGGGAACGTGCTCCGACTCTTCCCTCTTCCGCTGTCTACTTGGGCTCACATTTGAGTCCTTTAAGGAGTTGGGAGTGCGTCAAATAAACTTAGTATCACAAGCAACTCTTTCTCATGGGGTAACTACATCAATTAGTAGCTCAGGTGAAGGAAGGACTTTATTGTGTCAATTACCAAATGAATGTGTTTCTCTTTCTTGCCATAAAGGTTTTTCATTGTCTTCATTAGTAGGTAGACAACTTTTTCATTGATGTGCTAACATGGGATGGATAGCAAAGGGCACTAGAAGCCCTTTTTATCAATGTTGCGTTACTTTTATAGATAGAGAGTGTTGATCATGACATTATAGATTGTGCAAGTTACTTCTATTTCAAGACAAGTTGTTACTACAAGGGAAGGTTTTTTTAGGCTTGGAATTTTGTCAAGTTTACTTGCCCTTTCTTTTAATATGCTTCATGCAACTACTGAAAGGTTCACTTCTTAGTGGTTGCCATTCCTTTGAGTGGCCCACCTCTTTTGGGTTGTTTGTTTGTTTAGACTATGGTCTTTGCTTTAATTTCTTTTTTTCTCCCTTTCTTGGGTGCTTTTTATTTTATAAAGTTTGGTAGGGTTTCATCATCATTTGCAAGTTTCATTATCTTCTATTGTCCATTAAAACATTTGACTATATTCTCATCAACATAAGTACTTCATAAAGTTGAAAAACCACTACTCTTCATCCTAGACCTATGGATAGTAGGTTTAAAAACCTAATCTAGGGTTTGGCATTAACTCAATTCAGTTTTCAATATTTTGATTTTCAAAATGTGAACCCAGTTCTCAAAAGTTGGTTTTCACTTGGATGAAAACCTCCAATCTTGTTCTGAATTAGGTTATCCCCAAATGTGAAACTAGTTGATTTTCAATATGAAAACCAGACAAAGAAGTGATTGAATAACCTATGAAAATTGCCCAACATTGTAATTTACCACCTTTGTTTCAAAAAAGTTCAAGTAACTGGCTAGTCACGTCACTATGATAAGTGCTATTGGAAAAAGGGGTTGAACAAACATGTAACTTAGGCTTATTTGTTTAGAGTTTTCCCCTTTTTTCCTTAATTGTTTTGGGTTGGTTTTCTTTTTTCTCTTGTTTGTTCACATGTTGAATCCAAACATTGGGAACAAGTTGTGTGTTGCAACATGTCCCAACTTTTAATAATTAAATAATAATTATTATTATTATTTTGAAATAATCTAAGATGTTTAATTTCTATGTTTGGATGGTTTTAGATTGTGACATATCATGCAATAGAAATGTTCCACGTGGCATATTAATTGGATTTTTCTATAATAAATTTACATCAATATTTAGGTAAGTTAGCGAAATAGGTTGTTAAACATAAGTATATAAATATATTTTTAAATTTTGGTTAAGCTTTTTTGATTGGTTTATCCCATATGCCCATGTTTTTTAATATGAAAATGTAAAACAAAACACCTTGTGTATATACTTTTTAAAATGAGAACAAAAGCCAGAATATATGGGATAATTATTTTTGGTCTAAGTAATTGACAATTAAAATTTTTTAATTGCAAACTATTTACAATTTAAAAGGTTTATCCCATTATTTTATCCTCATTTTAATTTTGTAGATTATATAATTAAGTAAATAGATGACTAACTAATTAGATAAATAACTAAATAATTAGCTAACTACTTCATTAATAAATTAATTAATTAACCAATAAGATTATTAATTAATGAATGAATAAAATATAAATTAATTAATTAATAAAGTTAATTAACAACTACATTATAAAATAAATTATTCATTAATAAATTATCCAACTAACTACTTACTTATAATAATCATCATCAATAAATTTTGATTACATATTAATATAACTAAAGAATTAATTATATTATTAATTTAGTATTAATATTATTAAATATATTAATTAAATAACCAATAATAATTTTAAATCTTAATTATATATTAACTATAATGATCTATCAACCGTTTTAATTAACTAATAATTAATATTTTTAACGAAATAAATAAATATAATAACTGAAATATTCATTAATTATTAATTATTACCTATTAGTTATAAATATTAAGTACTATTTTAAAAATAATCTAATAATATAATTAAAACATAGTCTAGGCTAATTATTCTACTATAATGATTCGCATTATATTTTGATTTTTATAGTTACCAATTAATATAAAAATAAATATTTAACAACAACAATGACATTAATTGAATTATTGTTGTAGCTGGTTGGTAGCAAAAGGTTAGCTTTTTTTTTTTATTCATATTTTTACTTTAGTCATACAACTATTTTTAAATTATTTTAATTAATACTTTATATTTATAATGATTACACATTTATAACAATTTATTATATTTTTAGTATTTTTTCAATAATCTTTAAAAATAAGTATATAGATGTTAAAATATATTAGATTTTTATTGGTCTCTTTTTTTTTGGTTCGTATTTTTCTATTATGTCAATTTTTATAGCTCTTGTAAATTATAAATATCCAATAATAATAATAACAATAATTTCAGTAAGCATAATGGTTTTATTTTTAGTCATTTTATTATTATTATTTTAGCATACTAATATCATCATCATTAGGTGGTAAAATAATATTATTTTAGGAACTTAATAGAAAACAATGTTTAAAATTAATTATTTATTATGTGTAATTAATAAAAATACATAACATAAAATAATATATAAAATAATGAATGTCATTTGTAGTAATTTTATGAAGTATAATTATAAAAACTTGGATAAACTTGTAATATGGGCATAAGATATTCAATAAATATCTCACATAGAATTTTAACATATTCAAAATATACATCTTTATATACTAAATTGGTCACATTTGTAACTAATGAGACATAAATTGTTTTTCTTGGATGAAAACCAAACTAAATGTTGTTCACATGGAAAGATGAAAACCAAAATAATTGCAAACCAGTTGTAATGTAGTTGCAAATGTGACCAATATAAAAAATAATTGCGAAAATGTTCAAAAGTAGTTGTAAATGATTAATAGTGGCATGTACAATTTCTACTAATGACACTATAACCCATGAGCAAAACTCAAGATGATAGTCAAATTGTAGGATGGGATAATAAAGTTATTTATAAAGTAATATTGGGTTTCAACCTCACTTTCCTTTTGACTATCCTTCTCACCCACCTTATTTGAGTTGTCTATAAAGTCACTAAAAGACTGGACCAGCCCTGAAAACATAAGATAACTTTGCAAATTTAACCACCATGGTCACTTTTTAACCAGATGCCAGTTTACTTTCATGGCCACAAACCACTGACCATGGGGTGAAATAGGGTAAGCCACTAACCTAGTTATCTATGGGCTACATACATACCATACCCACCTTGTTATCTATGGGCTACCTACCCACCTAAGAATACTCATAGGCCACCTACCTATCTATTCAAAAGTTATTTCTGGTCTATCTACCTATCCATGGATTATTTAGGGACTACCTAGGGAACTATATAAGGATTACCTAGAGGGCATATAAGGTCTTCCTAAATTAGGGGATACCAAGGGATTACTTGTAGGGTTATGTTGAACTATTTTGGGACCATTTAAAAGACTATTTAAAGTCCATCTTAAGGATTGTTAGGGTAAATAAATAGATACATCATATAACCCTAAATGGTTATATAATATAAAAGGTTGTACTTTGTTGTACTTATAGGGTCACATAGGGGGCTACTTAGGGGATACTTAAAAATTAAGTAAGGATTTACTTTGGTGTTAGAACTTAAGGTTATCCATATAATACAATTTAGAAGGCTATTTAAGAACTACCTAGGGGGGATATTTTGTAATCACACAAGGGCTTACCTAAATTAAAGGATACTTAATTGTCACTTACAAGAAATTTATTTAGGTGAATGGTTACCTAGGGTGCTTCATAAGGCTTATCTAAGCATATTAAAAGGTGGATTATATAAATGGAAGCACCTTTCACATTCTACTTCTTTTCATTTTACTTGTGAAAGGTATTTCCACTTAGAGATCATGGCCTCATCTTTGAGGTATGGTTTTAGTTTCATGGGAAATGGTTTTACCTCCTCTTCCTCAAGTGATGATGACATCTTGGAATAATTATTTCTGAACATGGATAGGAAAAGGCAATGTGTTTCCATGTGTAGTTTTAGTGGCCAACTCATTTCACATGTTCAATGCCAATGAGCTAAAAGAAGGGGCATGTTAATCAATGGGAGACAGTGAGAATTCAAGATGTGCTCACTACTATGTGGGCAACATTACAATTGTTTAAGATGGTAATTAATTTCACATTGGTAGAATTTTTTGACAAGTTGTTAGCACTAATGGTGCCCATTGTAACCATGCACAATCTACATGTGGGCACCACAATTTAACTTCAAATTAAAAATTGACTTTAAATATTTAAAGTTGGGGTTTTGAATTATGCACTTCATTGTAGGGTTTGGATCAAAAAATTAAATTAGTGTATTGGATTGTATGATTTAGACTAATGTTTCAATTTTAGGGTCTTTGTTATAGGGTTAGGGTTTTGGTTTTAGACTTTCGATTAGGGTTCTAGTTTTTAAAAATTAATTTTAAGGTTTAGGTTAAAGTTTTAATTTTAGAATTTGAATTAAGGTTAAAGTTAAGGTTTTAGTTGTAGACTTTAAATTAGGGTTTGGGTTTTAGGGTTAAGGTTTTTATTTTATTTTTAATTTGAGATCTTGGATTAGGGTTTTAGTTTTAAACATTGAATTAAGGTTTGGGTTAAAGTTTTTATTTAAGGTTTGGTTTAAGGCTCCTACTTTTAGACTTTGGATTAAGGTTTTAATTTTAAAGTTTTGGTTTGGTAGGGATTTTGATGAGGGTTTGGAATCTAGATTAAAGGGTTTGGGTTTAAGGTTTCAATTTTAAACTTTGGATTAGGGTTTTAGTTTTGAACTTTGGATTAAAGTTTTAATTTTAGACTTTGACTTAGAGGTCAAGGTTTAAGGTTTTAATTTTAGGGTTGGAGTTAGAATTTGGAATAAGGTTTGGGTTTGGGTTTAGGTTTTTGGTTTCAATTTTAAGCTTTGGATTTAAGTTTAAGTTTTAAGCTTCAGGCTTAAGTTTTAGTTTTAAACTTTAAATTAAGGTTTGGGTCTTAGTTTCAAACTTTTGATTAGGGTTTAGGGTTTGGGGTTCGGTTTAGGGTCTAAATTGATGTTTAATTTTAAGGTTAAGGGTTAATGGATTGTGTGTGTTTTGTAAATGATCACCACATTCAAATAGGGCATCCTTCAAAATTAGGCCCATAACAATGTTTTTCAAAGTTCATTTTATACATGAAACATGATAATGTTTACATGTATGATGTTTTTTTATGGAATTGGTCAAAAGGTGCAATTTGTGATGATAACATTTTCATTGCATCTTGCGTCAATGATGTAATTGGGGATGAGATCTAATAACCCACTTTATAGGGGAAACTTGTGTTGGGCACCACCATGCCTGAGTTTAACATTAGGTTGATTGATGGCACACTCATCAAAATCCACAAACCTTGGAACAATGATACATACAAAACTTGGTTCAATGGGCACAAGAAAAATAACTCAATGAACAATATTATATGTTGTTCATCTTCAAAGTTTATTCATCTACCTAAATTTTGGATATTTAATATCTTACCATGTTGTCACCATATTGCACCATCCTAAACTACATTTGAATTGATGTCAATTTTTTATGCATGATGATTAATACTTTGAGTATTTGTTGGGGGACCTTTACTATTTGGGCGAGGAGATGTTCATCATGAAGAGGATTGGAAGGTGTGAAGTGGCTCCTAATGTTGATTAAGATGCTATCAAGGCTTATAACACAAAGCGTGTTGGGTACCCATTGCAAATGGGATGCAAAACAAATGGTTTGAAGAGGAAATGGAAATGATTGATAAAGATATTTGATTACGTCAAAGACACAAAGAACCACAAGAATGGAGGCTAAAGGAAATGTTTAAATCTAACTTTCAAACAAGGAACTAAACAAAATTATGTGATTTCAAAACAAGAACATAAAATGTGCAAAACAAATGTAAAAACGAATTTTTATTATGCAAACCTATGCAAACATGAACAAGAGAAGAATATGACAAGGTTATGGTGTAAGATTGTGTCTAAAACTAGTGTTGAACAAACAAAAAGGAATGAAATTTTTTACTTTTATTATACCCCTTTAAGGATTTAGCTCAAGGAAGCCTCCAAGGAGCTTTTATGTGTGCATCAAGTAAAAACACTTCATCAGAACCTTCCCAACTAAATGTCAACTATGAGTTAACCAAAATTTAATTAGGACTTAACTAAAATTTAACTAGGACTTAATTATGATTGAACTTAAAATTAATTAAAGTTTAAGTAGGAGTTAACCAAGAGTTGCTTGGGGGTTAACTCGTACTTAACTAAAATTTAACTGGGAGTTAATTTGGATTTAATTGGGAGTTCATTAGAAGTTAACTAGGAATTATGGATGAACATTATGGATGAATTCCATCCATTAGAAGATGGTGTCTAATGTTCGCATTTGTCATAGATTTTACATAATCAAAATACACACATTTGCTCAAAACTACAATTATTTTTACAAACTTTTTACATAGACACTTGATGGACATTTGGAGTCATAAGCAAGTAAATGCTTGAACCTACTAATAATGGGTGGGATGGAGATTTTCAAGATTACATGTTTAAATTTTTTTTAACCTTTGCTTTGGATTCCTCTTCACCTATAATTCCTAAATCCTGAACTATTTTCAAATTATTGATTTTAACTCTATTTACCTTGTGAACATTAATTTGCATTTATGTTTGCAACAAAGCATGGCATTGTTCTTATAAATCCACTTCCATAATGTATGCCATTTGTTCGATGTCTCATGATTAGTTTTGCAAACAATTTGGGGTCAAAGCATGGTTGGGGTACTAAAAAGGATTTTTTCAAATGAAAACACACTACGATGACCCCTTTTGGGATGTCACATTATACTATTTTCCAAGGCTATGCATGTTTGAAATGTATTCTACTTCAAACTTTCAAAAACAAATCACAATATTTTTGCATATTATATTAAAATATAACTTAGGTAAGAGATTAAAAAAGAGATTATTTCATTTCATTTCATGAAGTGGGAGATTGGAGTATATTTGTAGAAATGAATGTAATCTACCTGTGTACTCAAAAACATTCCAAAAGCAATATAAATGATTTTTAGTTTTTACGAAAATTGAAGGTATGTTGACCCATGTCATTTCACATAATATGAACTATGTTTGAATACCATGTGATTAAGTTGTGAATTTTCATTTCAAACAATGAGTTTTTTCAAGAAAGATGTGATATACGTGTGAAAAATTGAAATTTTGACAAGAAATCACACCCACATAAAAAATGACAAACATAACTAGATGGGTCTTTTTTTTAATTTCATTAAAATTGACTATTTTAATAACTAATGAAGCCCTAAAATTAGTGCAATCAAAATGAGACTGTGACTTTATTATACCAATGTATATTACAAATATATTCGTGGATCCTTCAATATAAATAATAAAATTTATTATTATTTTAAAAATAATATTAGACAACATTGTTTTTGTAAAAATAATTGTTGTAGGGCCCAAAAGCCAAAATTGATACCCAAAATTAAATGTGCCATGCTTTTGAAATAATTATATTGTATATACTATAATATTAAACCCAAAAGTGTCCCAAAGGGGGTCACTATAATGTGCTTTCACCCTCACTTTTTATATCTAATGGACCTTTTATTTAAACATGTTGTAACTTAATGGCACATTCACATTGAAAGTTTGATTTTTTTCATGGATAGATACATTACTAAGGTATTATTCCTTGCATAGCATGTCAAATTTGAACATATTTCAAGATTCCTACCATGTCTTGAAAAATAATCTAGGGCTTTGTCTCTTGAGGAAAAAAAAAGTTCAAGGACTCATAAAAAATGTTTACACAAAATGTTTTGGCCCAAGATTTTGACCACAAACACTTTAGGTACTCATGTACATAAAATGTATGAATGTGACAAAATCCAAATGCTTTATTACAATGTAAGAAGTTTCAAAAAATGAAAGTTTTGGAAATTTTGGGCCATTGATAAAACATGGCCCACGTTGGATAAATTTTATTATTCTTACTTTCATAAGTGAAAAAATATGTATATACTTATATAAAATCTGGAACAAAATTATTTTATTTTACATTTAAAAAAGGGAAATTCAAGACAAATCATAGGAAAAAATTTTAAAAGGTGAATTTGAGAGTCTTAGGAGTGAGTCCTTACATTTCAAAGGGGGTACCCCAATCATGTGTGGACCTTTTGCCTTCATCTTAGCCTTCTCAAACAAAAAAGATGTAGAAAGTAGTTTGTAGGTCTAATGTTACAAATTAGGCCCATGTGATGGAGTTTCCACATATGCATATATAAAAAGAAGACTAGATGTAGGTGTGGATGTAAGATTGGATTAGGTTGATGGATTGGTACCATTGATCAATTAAGGTTTGTTGACATTTTAAAACATTACACATATCATGGTTGTTTGTTTATTATAGCTGTGTTAACATTTCTTCATTTTACAATACAACTTTCTTTAAAACTTCCCCATTGTCAATTCCCTAGGTGTTTCCTACAACCATTTTTTCAAGGTTTCTTCCTAAAATTCAAAATTTGGATAGTTGGTTTTCCATACACAACCTTCTGCATTACAAAGGAATCAATTGTGTTACTTTGGTCTTTTCCTTGCTATAACTAGCAAAATGCTAACTGTAAACAATAGACATGATGTTCAACTGAACATACTCAACAATTTGCCAAGTTCCTTTCTTTCACACTAGCCTTTGCCACATGAGGATGCAAAAAGTTTTCACTGGATTGAAAACCTTCCACTCCACCATAATCAAACCCATCCATTCTTGAATTTCACACACAAACATCCACACAATTCCACTTTCAAACCAACCACATTATTTACCTATGTGCCTTTATGTCATAATCTCATTTTTGCCATAATTTCCTTCAAGCTATCAACTATCTTTGGGATAAATTCCTTCTTTATCTCTAACTTTTTTCCTCTCTGTGTTTGTTTATGCCATATTCCAAACTCTATCCAAGCCTTTCCAAGCACCGTGTGATTAAATACTATCATGAAGATATTTGGGATCAATAAAAACACCATTAGGTTTGAATAAAATCTCATTAATAGAATTTACATCAATAAGTTTTGCATTTGTGGTCTAATTTTAGAGTGCTGAAACATTAAAGTGGATGAAATGAATGGAAACTATTAGACCAACATGAAAACAATAATCTAAATGGATGAAGAAAAGTAGCAATAACCTTGCCTCAAATCTAAACAACAAAATCCCCATATGTGATTTAGGTTAAAGTGTTGAAATACAAGGGTTTAAATGGGATGAATAGGAATTAATATATCAACATGAATATAATGACCAAAATTGATTAAAAGAAGCAATAGAAGCCTTGGATCAAATCTAATCAATAAAATCCACATTTTTAATCTCAATTGTAAGGCTTTAAATGGGATGAACATAAATTGATAGATGGGCATGAACTTTGAAAAAAACCATAAAAAATTTAATTAGTTTAAACTAATCAAGTGAAATAACAACTTTAAATAAGATCTTATCAATAGAATTGACTTCCATGATCTAGGTTCAAATGTTAAGATGTTGGGGTTTACATGGGATGGATGGAATATACAAGATCAACATCAAAATGAACAAAGTAGTAATAGGCTTGGATCAAATCTTATCAATGGAATCTAAAATTGGCATCTAAGATAAGGTGTTGAAGTATTAAAAATGAAGAAAAAAATCATAATTTATGAGACAAATGGTAGCCTAGGATTAAATTTGAAACCCACTATGCTATATGTGCTAGAGATAAAAGAAAAATTTAATGGTGTTACCAACCACTTGGGATTGGTCATTTCAAGTTGTAGATCTATCATCCTCTCTAGTGGGGTGGTTGTTCCCCAAGCCTTTTGTTCAAATATGGTTTCATCTTCCAATGGATTCTTTGTGTTTGTGTTCAAAAGAAATTATGTTTCTTAAAAGGTGATTAGAACATAAAATAATTTTATTTTCCTAATTGGTATCCAAAAAAATTATTTTTGTGTTTAGATATAGGACAAACATATACCACAAAAAGAAAGATATATATGTAAGGAATGGTTAAGAAATAAATGCCAAAAACTGAAAAAATGTGATCTGTTTGGACCTTCAACAAACAACATAAATATTTTTTCTTTTCGTGCAAGGAAGAGGTTGCAATGCTAAAATAATTCTCAAAATTGTTAATGTGTTTTGCATCCTAAATAACATTTATGTGAAGGTTGCAATGTTGAAATAACTTTCACAATTGTTAATGTTTGTGTATCATAAATAACACCTTTGAACAAAATGACGAAGGATTAAGTTACATGTGTTAAAAGTTCCAAATTTTGCTAAAAGTTCCTTGAAATGTGCATGCACAACATCTAAACAATAATACACCAAGGCAACTTTTTAAGGCAATTCAAGGCATTGATTTGAACAATTGGCCAAGGAACTTTCTTTGCACTTAGACACAAACCTATTAGGCTATTACAACATTGAAATGCTAGTTTGCTCAAGTCAATAGGAAACACTAAATACACCCCCATTGAGCTCTATCCAATGTTCATTTTATGGTGTTTTTTTTCAACATTTTTGCACTCTGCATAGAATTGCATGTTCTAACAATGCAGTTTTTCATGTTCTAACATGCAAGAAAAATCCACTACAATATGTTCTACGGGACCCAGATGTTCTATTGTACTAAACCAATTTTGAACCTATGATCCCTCCATAGAAAGACAAGATCCCAATCAATAGCCTACTTTTGGGCACAAAAAATAGCCATATTTTTAATTTATCATGTAATTAACCTTGCAATAATCAAATCTTGCAATAAAACCATGCATTGGATAGAGTTCAATGAGGGTTTTTAGTGTGTTGCCAAGCTAATGCCTCAAAACAATTGAGTCTTCCCATTCAAAAAACCTCATTGGTCATTTAAGCTTTTTTTACACTCCAATCCTATTCCAAAACCTTATACATTTGTGTATATTTTCTATAGTAATACTTTAACCCTCCTCCGTATACAGACAGGGTTAAAAACGGCAAGAATCATGCCTGAAAACCCACAAAAGAGAATCTAGAAAATATAAAATCAACATGTTGCACAAAGTCCAAGGATGACGTGAAAACCCTCAAGTGCAGAAGGAACTTTTTTGACAACTTTGGTGCGTTCTCTTGAACCGGATCATAAGGTTCCCTCCCCATCCGGCCACCAATTGATTTCTAAGCATGACTATGACATGGTGTGGCTCAGATCTATCCAAACCAATCCAAGGAAGCAAATCATAACGTTTGATCCTGAGGGATTGATTGTATTCTTGAGGCTAAAATCGCATCATACAGCCCATTACCTTTTAAAAAGAATCAAAAGAGAAATTGCTAAGTAAATTACAACAAACGTAAAGACCAGCAGTGCTTTTTCTTTTTATTTTCAAGATGCTCCCCAGCCTAAATTTTGCAGCAATTGAACTGTACCTTCGAAAATGTGGAAGGCCCAGTACAGCCTGTCAGACCAGCTGTACGGGGCCTTTCATATTTCAGAAGGTACAGTTTTCAAACTCAGCAATCTATTTTAAGAATATTTGCAATGGATTTCACATTTCATCAGTTTTTGTCTTTATCTATACAGGGAAGCGGAAAGAAAAATTACCGTTAGTCTTTATGGAGGGGAACGGTTTATTTTCAGACCCTTCTCCTACACAGAATTAATACATTACTTCTTTCCATACATGCAAATCTTCAAATGATTTTAAACTTGAGTTAGACTTTTGACCTTATGAACCATAGTTTAAAATTGTATACTTTACTGTATGGTTAGTTTCATCATTAAATAATCCTTAAAACAGTGAAACATTTTCATCAAAATGTTGAAAAGAAGCTGAGGTGTGGAAAACATCATAATTATGGCAAGCAACAGTCTGAATAATTTCATCTCCTCATATAACACTATCATAGTAGATCATGAAAAAAAGAAACTTTATATTTTTGAAAATACAAATGAAAAAATTGAAAAAAAAGACTCCAATTGATGTTAACTCCTGGTTTTAATCCAAGTTACCTGAAACTAGATCAGAACATGGATCAGAACCTGAATTGGGAATCTTATATATAAATTCACTATGTCCCTAACGGAGCTCGGGTTTCAGGCCGACCGGGCCCGGCGCTAATCGGAGGGCGGAATTTCCTGTTCCCAGTCTGTGGGCAAA
>Ga0116229_10001263_pt1 | contig 38984 bp, 26 predicted proteins | sample S1TSphgellanicum_3_FD_87313 | JGI IMG/M metagenome (GOLD analysis project Ga0116229, IMG submission 87313) | Host-associated microbial communities from peat moss isolated from Minnesota, USA - S1T2_Fc - Sphagnum magellanicum MG | ecosystem: Host-associated > Plants > Peat moss > Unclassified...
AAGTAATCAAAGACATAGGTAGATTGAAGATATGTTAGTACCACCAATATGTTAGAATAAGGAGGGAGAGAAATAGTTATCCCATATGGTTTGTCAATGTGGTGGTACAGGGAAGGGAATAAAAAGCAAGGTTGGAGGAGAGTTGGAACTCTCACTCCAAGCATTGTTCACATACTTGTGTGACTTGAATGTGCAATCTCTCCTCTGATCCTATTGTTTTCAACATAAACCTCATGTCTGGTTATAATATTAATAATTTCATCAATAAAAGGTAATGGGTATGAATCTTTCTTTGTGGCAACATTAAGTTTTTAAAAATCCACACAAATTTTGAGTTTTTCATTTTTCTTAAGCATTACAGCTATAGGTGATGGCCAAGTAGCCTTTTCAATAGGTTATAGCAAATAATTTGTCAATATCCTATTTGACACTAGTTATGTAATTAGGATTCAACCGATACCTTGCTTGATGAGTAGGTTGTATTGATGTGTCCAATTCAATCCAATCTTGAGTTATTTCAGGTGGTATGCCCTTTGGGTTTTTGTAAGTCTATGCAAAGATGTCTTTGAACTCCAGTAATTCAATTAGTTGGAAATTAACAACAAATTCCAAATCAACATTGATTTTAATATGTTGCAAGTTTTATTCAGAACCCATGTTGATCTATTAAGTTGCTTTTGTTTTGTGATAGTCCATGAGAATATTTTGAACTCTTATCTAAGTAGGTGTCTCGTTAATCTCCATTTTTTTTACTTTAGATTGAAACAAAATCTTTAGCAAAATGTTATTTGAAAGTATCAGGAGGTATAATTATTTGAATAGGTAATATAGATACCGATTTGACAAGTTTATGAAATGAATAGTACAAATATAGGTTCAATAGGTACAAATACCTATTCAACTAAGTTCAAACATGCTAATGAAATCAAACTAACAAGTTGTTCTATCCTTGTGTAGGAATAGATATGGTCCCTATTGAACACAATCCTGGTTCAATAGCAAACATTAAATCTTCTTCCTTGTCAAATATTTTGGAATGGAAATCATAACATATTAACATTTTTGGACACTTAGTTGGTGCTCCAAGTTTTTTTGTAATAGGTATAGTTCAAATTATACCCATTCTTTATTTGTTGCTTCAATCATGAGACATTTTAACATCTTTTGGCCAAGGACAACCTAACAACATAGAGTAACTAGAATCCTAGACACTACTTTGTATCACAATAAAAGTTATCACATAAGATATTCCATGAACAAAAATCCTAAGATCTTTAATTAGACCTAAAGGTTTAGTAATGGTTTGATCAACCATGTGTAAGTTGTATGGTTGGTTTTGGTTTTGATAAACCTAACTACACATTTAGTTTCTCTGTAATGATATTGATTCTAGAACCACCATCTAGAAGTACATCTTCTATAAAGTTTTTTCCTACTTGAAATTATATCACTGCCATTTGATGATCAATGGCAATTGAAACAATTGTCAGTTCTAATAAAGTAGGTTTTAATGGTAATAGGGTAAGTATGTAATATCAAATATCAGTTGCAACAATTGTCCCAAGTTCAATGTATACTTGGTGATCTCCAAAACTTGTTTATTGATGTCCTTTAAAGTTTCTTCCAAAGCCTTTTCTATTGTAGCATGTTATTCTGTCACAAGTTGTTGATTTACATCATTGGTTTGATTGTTTTCAATTGGTTGAGTTGTAGTGGAATTAACATACAATCCAACCTAATTACTTTCCAACCTCCTCATTGGCGGTAGTAGGTTGTTTATCATTCCCACCACGTTGTAATTGTTTGATAATTTTAATAAATGAATATTGTATACTTTTTTTTTATTGCCAATCTTCAGCTCCTTTGGCTTTGATTAGTTCTTTTTCCTTTAACACTTGTTGTTATAGTTGTTGACCCTAAACCCTACCACATTGATTATCACATTGTCAAGTTTAGTTGATTTAAATGTCATTGTAATATTAGAACTAACAAATTTAGTTCTGAACATGTTTTGTACTTCAATATTCCTGGGACATTTTCCAAATCTATGACCTACATTAGAATGGATTATTTAGGGATAACAAATAGGTTTTCTAATTGGTTTAGCAAGTTGGGTTTTAATTTCTACTACATGTTCTATAGACTTAACTATGGCGGTTGGTACAATTGGTACCTCTTTTTTTCCAATTATGACAAGTTTCGAATGTATGACCTATTTTACCACAATTGGTATAGGTTAATATTGATTTAGCTATAACAAGTACTGCATGTTTAACTACTATATTAGCCTCTGGTTAGTAGAGCATTGTAATTCAAATTAACATGTACACTTTCCTCACATACTACAAAGGTTTCCTTGTGTTCAACCAAAGTAGCTCTCTTCATACATGTAGTTGTTAATCTCAAGTAAGGCAATAAACTTACTTGAAAAATAGTGGTGAAAAAACATTTGTTGTTTTAATCTATAAACAATTAACTAATTTCAATAAGCATTTTGAGTAAACCTCAACACATTTGGCAGTTTATTGTTATATGTTTCACAATTGCATATAGACCTCTTCATCATTCTTCATAGTTTTGAATCATTTACAAAATGTTTGCTCCAACTTTTCAAAAGTGCAATTTGGATGGTTTTGAACAAAGTTTTCACCCCATTCAAAGATATTATCTCTGAGAATAAAACCAAACATGTTGATGATGTCAACTTCCATTGTTTCACCATTAGCTTTAATGGCCTTCTTGATCACTTTGATGTGAGCATCCGAATTAGTGTCTTTGACATAGGTTGGATATTGTAGCTTCATGTATGGTTGTTTGGTTGTTGGTTCTGATACAAGTTGTACAACATGTGGTTGATACCATGGTGGTATAAACATACGTGGGTCAGGTGCTGGCCATCCGAAAAATCCAACATATGGATTAAAAGGTGGTCCTTTAGGCGGATCTCCTTCAAGTGAACTTCCTCCAAGTGAATTTCCAAGTTGTCCTCCATCTAATGGTTGGTGAGTAGAATTTCTAGGTAAAATAAATTAGTAAACTAGTATTAACATGTATAGTGGTTGTACTAATGTAATAATAGGTTGTTGGATAGGTTGTTTGTCCATGTTGGTCATTGGTTGAACCATTATAGGAAACTGATTTCCAACATAATGTGGCGTGTGTGTTGGTGGTACAATAAGTTATTCAAGTACTGGGTACACATACCTAGGTACATAACTTGTATAATTCCTAAACATTAAAGGATAAAGTCCTTTTGTTCCAGTTGGGTATACTAGATACAAATTAGGACCTCGAGGCACAAAAAAAGGTATGACATTATACCACATTGAGTATGTTGAAGTAGGTCACATGCTGATTTTGCTTGGTATGATTGGTGTAATAGGTTGTGACCAAGTTGTTTGATAATTAACATGTATTGTTATATAACCTATACTAGGATTCATGGCTTCAGTTCTTAATATAGACACATTGGGTACTATTGTTGTAATGTTTGGAAAAATAGGTTGATGAATATTCATCATCTTTTCCTTTAATAACTACCTTAGTCTATCATCAACAATTGGGCAATGGTTGAACGTGTCCTTCTTGTTGACAATGTGAAAAGGTTATAATTCCAGCATGTTGGTTTCCTCTTGAAACTAGTTTATGGTGTGGTACTTGTGATCTTTCACTTTGACTAAGTGCAAATCTAACTAGCCATGAGCCTTGTTGGTATGTGGTTTTTTTATGAACAATCATTGGTCTTGCTCAAGGTTCAACAAGTTCCAAATTTGGTATGGAAATTGATTGATTAAAGGGTTCTTAGTTGATGTGATGAGGCTGCTCCAACCTATTGAATAGTTGAAATTGTTCCACCTCTGAATTAGTGGGTACCAAATTGATGTTGGTAATTAGGGGTTGGTTTCGAAAACCAACACATGTTGCAATTGGTGTAAATGCACCAATTTTGGGTAAATAATAACCTGGGATTGCAGATCACCATGGTTGTCTTATAGAAACAATTGCATCAAACAACTAAATAGGTTCATGATTGTCATCATGATGAACATTCACTGCTTGTGATTGGGTTGATGTGTGTGGTGTTACTTGATGAGTGGTTGATGCATGGTTAGGTCTTTCTACTTAATCGATTTTGTTGCATTTTGATGTTGTTCATTGGTTTCCCCCTTCCATGCTGCATTTGTGTTTGGAGTATTCACATGTTCATTTCCCAAAGGTTGCACTTGTTATTCATCTTGCTCTTATTTAGGTTTTGGAATACGTTGATGTGTAACATGTTATAGTTGTTTTCTAAGACTTTTAGTAACTGCTCTTGACATTTTTTGAAATCGACAAGTTTTAGGAAAGCCTCTCAATTATTTTTGAACATAAAATTCAAATAGCCCCTTCCAATAATAAAAAAAATGTAGAAAATTTCCTTTATAATTTGGGCATTAGTTTCCTTCAAAAACTTATGCACTAACCTCACACTGTTTCCTTTAATGCTTCAAATGAAATTTTAAAAATCAACTTGAATCCTAAAAATTACACAAAACAAGTAAACATTCTATAAATCAGAATTTCAAGCATGATTGTTTTTCAACCTGATCTACTAAAACTATTGAATCTAACTAGAAATTCTAAATGTGATTTCTTCTAAATTCTAATCCACTTTGTGGTCACCAAATGTTAATCAATTTTTAAAATTTCCATTAAGTTTTCAACTTTTGATTTTTCCAGCAACAAGTTCCTAAAACAACAAACACATATAATTAAACTATCAAAACTAAAATTATCTACAATTCCTAACTAACATGTAGTCAATTTTCACATAGCTTCAAAAAAGTTGGCTAAAAAAAATTGCTTCATGTTTCAAGTGAAAGATAAATGCAAAATCTTAGTAAAATCACAAGTCTCCTTTTCTAAAGCAAGTTTGTCCTCTTAGTCTTATACTAACTAATTTTTAAAAAATAGTCATAATTGAATATTTAAACATTTATTAACTAATACTTAAACTAACAATCCAAATTTTCAAAAAACTGCACCTTGTTCACTACTTGTTCAATTTCCTATTCTACCACTTATTCTACAAACTATCAGTTGATTATCATGTCAACCTGTCTATTAACCTAGCATAATACTACCTGTCAAGTTCAGTAACTAGTTAGGTTAATGTCATAGGTTAGATCACGTGTTAAGTTTAACAAACTGCTTAAATCTATAACCTATTAGGTCACATTTTACAAAATTTGGGTAACATAGCCACTTAGATTATATTAACTAGCAAATCATTTAATCATTATATATGTTTAACCATTAAGTTTAGCCATTAAAATTAATCATTAAATAATATTTGGTACTAAATTTACCCATTGAATTTAGTCATTAAATAAGTTTAGCCATTGATCATAATCATTGAATTTAATCATTAACTAGATTTATTCATTAAGTTTTTCCATTAAAATTAATCATTCAATATATTTTTCCATTGAGTTTAATTATTAAAATTAATCATTAAAAATGTTTAGCCATTAAATGTAGCCATTAAATTTAATAATTTTATTTAGTCATTAAATACATTTAGCCAATGGATTTAATCATTGAATAAGTTTATCCATTAAGTTTAGCCATCAGATTTAGTCATTAAATAAGTTTAGCCATTAATTTTAGCAATTGGATTTAATCATTAAATTATTTTAGCCATTAAATTTAACCATTTGATTTAATTATTAAATAGGTTTAGCCATTAAGTTTATCCATTGGATTTAATCATTAAATATGTTTAGCCATTAAGTTTAGCCATTAAATTTAATCATTAAATAGGTTTAGGTATTAAATTTAGCCATTGGATTTAATCATTAAATATGTTTAGCCATTAAATTTAGCCATAAGATTAGTCGTTAAATAAGTTTAACCATTGGATTTAGTCATTAAATAAGTTTAGCCATTGAGTTTAACCATTGGATTTAGTTATTAAATATGTTTAGCCATTAAATTGAATCATTAAATAAGTTTAACCATTGGATTTAGTTTTCAATAGGTTTAGCCATTAATTTAGCCATTGTATTTGGTCATTCAATAGGTTTAACCATTAAGTTTAGCCATTGGATTTAATTGTTAAATAAGTCTAGTCATTAAATTTAACCATTGTATTTAGTAGTTCAATAAGTTTAGCCATTAAGTTTAGCCTTTGGATTTAATCGCTAAATAAGTTGAGCCATTGTATTTAGTCATTAAATAGGTTTAACCATTAATTTAGTCATTGAATTTAGTCATTAAGTAAGTTTAGCCATTGAATTTAGCCATTAGATTTATCAAACTACTTTCTTGCAATTTTGTAACATGTGAAATAAAAAACTTGACAAAATTTGTCATTTTTTGATGGTGTAATCCATTGGTAAAGACTTGGTTTCTTATGGTGAAGGTGAGAGGTTCAATTCCTAACATTTGCAACCTATGTGTATGTTGAGAAGCTAAAGTGACTAGGTAGATTAAACAGGTTAGGTTAGGTTAGGCCAGGTTGGGGTAGACTAGCTTAGGGTAAGCTAGGTCATCACCTACCTACCTACATTTTTGATTTATTTATTAACCCATTGACTCGTGATTTGACTAATCAAATGATGACATGTGGGGCATTGAAATGACCTTATAACATGTCACATTTTACCACTAGTCATAAATTTTAATCAAAAGCATTCCCTTGGGGTTGATCAAAAGCACCACCCTAAGGTTGGTCAAAAAATCATCCTAATCATATTGGATTTGTTAGAATTGACTTTTCCTATAAAACCAAAGTGGTTTTTTGACCCCCTATCACTTTGGGGTATTTTTTGGTTTGGAATTATATTAGTGAGTCATCATGATTGGCATTGTGTAACCCATTTGAGGTCTTGAAATGAGTATTGTTACTTGGCTTGGATCCTCATAGATTTGCTTTGTTCTTCTTCCAAATTGAGTACTCATTAGTACGTAGCTTGACCATTATCAAATTGAGTCCTCGATGGCTCAACTGTTGTCTAGGCTTACATGCTACAGTAGTTGTATTTGGCATCACAAATCTAATATGTTTTTCTTGTGAGACAATAATGGGTATCTAAAATATCCCACTCATCAATCTAAGCCTTTTGGATAATGGTGTGAACTTTTGAAACATCTTAGTTTCCAACTTTACAACATTCATCTATACTTTCTTTGGTATAAAATTCGGTCTTATAAAAAATGGTTTTGCCCTATTAACCTTGGGAAAATTATGAATTCCCAATTTTTTTTGTACAAATTGTGTTTCACTCAAATTAATTTCTTGTAGCCTATTATTTAGACCGTTTTAAACTTGTTTTTTCATCTGTGGTTGGTCTACAAAGTCTTTATTTAACATATGTTGTCCCACCATGTCTAACAAATCCATCCTGCACTTCATGATCAACTTATGGACATTTTGTGATAACATGTCATCTAACTCTACAAAAAACACAAATTCTAGAAAGAGTTTGAGCCAATTTGGTTCAATCTTCAAAATCATAACTTTTACATTCTGGATTCCTTTTGTCCTTTTCGATTCTTTTGTTTATGTTGTTTCTATGAGGTGGTAATGCTTCCTCTATAACATTCACCTATGCATCACATAAGTTCTTGTGTAATTCATATCTACCCACTATGGAATATTGGGATCATAGTTATCTTCCACATCCTAGTCCTCTACTAGTTCATGATATTATGGTGATGCTAACTGGTACACAAATGGTACATTTGTGCATATGTTGTAATCACTTTGCCAACTATTCATAGATTATGGACTTGAAGAATCTCAAAGGTCTGCCAATAACAGTTCCTCCTTTGGATTTATCTCAACCCCATGTTCTTGAATAATAGATGGTGTTTGAAAACTATGGATACCCTTTTTTTTCCGGTATATTTCAAACCTAATCCCCTTCATTGGAGATCGCCTTCTGTACCCATGACGTCTTTGTGGACCCCATGTCCATACTTATTTTTTCACTCCCATTCCCACTTAAGACACCTAATGTCATGCAGGTTGTTCTTTTGTTTGCAAACTTTTGGGTTCCAAAATTGTACCCTTATTTGGCCTTTCATACATATCTTGGTTTACAAATCCCAATTTTATTCAAAATCAAAATCCATGTTTTGTTGCCTAACTTGATCCATTTGTTTCTGCAAACTTCAAATCACCAATTGATTCATATTGTTGTGCAAAATTTGAATTTTCTTTGTTTTTTGGTATACTTTTTGACTTACATCCTTACAACCTTCATTACTTAGACCTTTGTCTTTTGTTTTCGAAAAAATTTAGAAATTTAAATCTACCATAAAACAATATATCCTCTTCTAATTTTCAAAATCTACAAAATTAATGCTTTCAAAATAAATCCAAAATTGCTCACAATATTGTTGTTGTTTTTTGTTTCAAAAACAATTTTGTCCTCAAGATGGTCACTGAATTGTAAGCATAGATTTTATCCTATAATTGTTATCTACCTATTTAAAACAATACAAATTTTACTTCAAAATTACCCATTTCAACACTTACATTTTGTGGTTTCAGTATTCAAAACAATTTTGGTAGCTCTTTTTACACAATTTTTTTCTTACATCTATTGTGTATTCTCCTTAAATTCAATTTTTTCTTAAAATAGAATATGTAGTCAAAACATAATTAGATTATCATAACACTAAAATACAACAAATGCAAAATGCAATCCATGTTTCTTCATCAAATCCATACTACTTTCTTTACTCAAAATTGAACGTATCAAAAGTATGTAGTCTCAAAAGTAAAAATTAAAATTGAAACCATGAAAAATCTATGGTTTTAAATACCAATAGAACTCTAAACTTATATTGTGTCTCCATTCTAATTCAAATAGCTCTCTAAGTATAACTCTATGTGTAAAAAAAACAACTCCCACAAATTCCAAAAACACATTCTAAGTTCTCTTCCCTCCAAAAGTAATTCAAAATCAAATGACCAATAGTTTTAGTCCTAATGAGCTCATCAATTGCCTTGTTGAAAGCTTGTCATTCATTAACTAATCATTGCCTTGTTGAATTTGTTCCATTCACTAGGCAATAGATCTTTTGAAGAAGCAAGCTTTGTTTCTAAGGAATGCCAATCTATCTAGCCTTAAAGTCTATTTGGTGGAAATTTTTTTGTTCCAAAACATCAACTATCAGATGCAATGTCATGGCCTACAACATGCAATGGTAAGACTATTTGATGGACAATCCCATTTAACATGTCTAAACAACATACTAATAAGTGGGAAGTTGGTTGTCTTTTAGAAGCAATTGTCAACCCACCATTGGAGGTTCCCACACTTGGATATGGACAAATTTACAACGTTTTGTCTAGTTGTCCTACAAATAGGAGGCAATATGAAATTACAATTGGGAAATTCCCAACTTGTACTTGCTTAGATTTTGTGGGTATGGTTGCCAATTCATAGGACCAATAAATGAAATGGGTGCCTTGCAAACACTTGTACTATGTATTGCAACATGTCATGTTTTGTGAAGAGTTTAAAATTTTCATTCATTTCCCCCCTTGGAGTTGTGATGGAGTTTGTTGTTTGTTGGATCATGATAGCACTTATAAGTAATGGTTCATGCTTGGAAATGACATCCAAGCATTTACAAAAAAATATGTGAAGGTGTATTACTTGAGACAATATAAATGATATCAGTCTTCATTATGGAAGTTTGGTTGCCATGAATTGGGATTTAAACTCTGTCTTTTCTGTATTGAAAACATGTCCAATACTTGATATAAAAATATTTTACCTTTGAATCATTACAAACAATGTCAAACTTTTGGTTCATTATTCTAGTTACAATTCTTACCAAGCAAGGCCCCTAGCCATAGTCATTATATACAATAAGACAAAATGGGAGTATAATATGACCAAAACAACCTTTAGATGACGAGGTGAATTATCATTGCCACATTATAAGAATATTCCTTCATGTGGCAAGATGTTCTTTTGATGTGACAATAGGAATCTCATGAATCAACATGAATATTCCATCCACATGAGAAGAAGATTCTATAAAAAAGATTCTCACTTGCTCATGAAGTCAAGCTCACATGTTCGTAGCTCACGCTCACAAGCTCATCGCCCACAAGCTTGCCACTCACACTCATGGACTCATGTGGTAGCTACATTGCCTTGTGTGCACCCCAACATGCTCTCCTACTTGCTTGCAAAGTTGAATTATTAGGGGAGGCATGTCCAACAACATGTTTATGAGAAAAACACGTATCAATTGTGACTGGAAAAATGTTTTAGTTATGCAATTGAAAATGAGAGCTGGGAGGAAGACACAAGGTGTGTATCATACAAGTTTGCCTGCAGATTGTCCCTATCTTGGGTATAGAGTTCAGGGGTTAGGTAGAAAGCTTAATTGTGGTTTGGGAATTAGATTTGGAGAATGCAAATTAGGTTTCTCATGTCATGGTTTACTTTTGTTCTGGCCTTGTAGGATGGCAACTCCTCTTTAATTAAATTTATGTATCGAGCATTCAGAAAAGATCCTGAAAAGAACATAAGTTTCAGAAACCAGAGTCATCCAAATCCTCAAAAACCTTCAAATCTTTCAGGATGAAATCAAGAGTAGAGTTCAGCATTGTCAAAAGCAGCATTTGGACTGCAAGAGGCATGTTCTCACCACCATGTCCCAAAATCCTGCATTCTATCTGTTCATGCCACACAACACACAAATCTTATTACACCTTGTTCCAGCTTAATGTCTGAATCATCCTGGTGATAACACATTTTGGAGTATTGTCAATGCTTTAACAGTAAACATGAAAGCTTGACACAAAGGTGGATGAGAAAACTGACATACCTGAGTACTACCAAATTGCAATGTTCGGATTTCCTAATGCAATTTGTTTCTGTTCTCTGCACTCTTCTGTGCGTATGAACCATCTTCTAAACAGCTAGAGCAAGGACCCTAAACCCTAATCATACCACCCTGCAGTTCAAATTGTAAATCTCCACAAGACTCTGCTAGAACTTCAAAGAAAAGTTCTAAAGACTAACCTCAAAAGACCAAAGAAAAAGAAACTTCATTGAAAACTCAGAGAATGATCCAATAAACTAAAGGCCACAGCAACAAGGCATAACAGGAATGAATAAACAGAAGGAATAGAACAGTCTCTTTAGGTTGGCAAAATGAAGGATTTTGAATAACCCAAACCAGTAGCAATTTGGCAAGAAAGCTTCCACCAAGAACTTCAAAGAAATCTTGAGACCAAAAATATACATTTGTTTATCCATGTGCACAAGAATAGGTACAAGGGGTTAAGTATGCACCTAAAAAACACCTACCCATTTGCAAATGTGAGGAGAATGTGACTTACAACTGCAAATCTATAGGGACAAATCCCTGGCACATAGATGTTTATCAGCCCTGGCTCTGAGCAACCAACAATCATTTTGAACTACCTTGGGTCTACTTCATAAACTTGGTATAGTATACAGAGAGTAAAGGACATGAACCTGCTTCACATAAGTTTCAGCACTCAAAACTGAATTCAAGTTTGAGCTCAAGAAAAGACTCTACAGCCTCATCATGCAGACAAATGACTGATGTGTAAGTGGTATGTCTACAATTTGTTGACATTCACCAAGCAGCATCCCTATATGATCTAATTTCACAGCATCATGAGACATTTTTGATCCACTAAGAGAATTGCTAAAATGCTTCCAATTGAACCTCCATACCCAGTGCCTCAGATCGCTCTTGTGAGTTCTTGGTGTGCCCTAGAAAGGAGCTCTGTAAAAGCTCTCTGGAATCCTCTTCCTCCTCACCTATAATATGGCCTTGCTCAAACACACTATCACCAATCTTGTATCCATATTCCAGCCTCCTGTTGGTCAAATTACCACAGTCAATGCCCCAAAGGTGTTTACTGACATTAACAGACCAGAAGCATGTTTCAAAAGAACTAATAAAGAATCCAACAACCAGGTGTTTCAAGGTTATGCACTGAAGAGACAAAAAGGAGAGACAATTGAGGTTTTGGAATTGCTCAAATATGTTTTGTGCAATGTCCACATATGTTGTGCTTTGCTTGACCATGAAACAGATGTTATCAAATTCTAATTCTATTGCATGCCCAGTCCATTTGAGATTTTGCCATGCCACACCATCCAATAGTCTCTCATAAGACCTACAAGACTGAACTTAGGCCACACCTGATCACCTTAAATCAGACTCCAAATACAGGTAACAAGCATATTTTCACACCACTTATGTGCAAAGTCTTCTGAACATCAGCCTAGAGTGTTTTGATGACTGTAAGTGTGATCCACAGTAGGAAATTTGCACAGTGAGCAATGGAAATTGTGATAGTAAAGTAGAGTAAGGAGGAACCTTGTTCTGCACATCTCAATGTACATGACTAATCCAGTGATGAGCAGGAACCATGCAAACAATGCTGCCTGCAAACTCCTAACACGATCAAATCCATCCCTCTCTCCCAACTGTGTAATACCTGTAAGAAGGGTTATAAACCCTAGCCCTAAAGCTGCTCTCCCCATATATCTGCACGCAGTTCAGCACAACTGTCAAATGATACTGTAGACACAACCCCAATCTGGAACAAACTAATTAAGAGGGTAGAGAATCCAAAAGTCAGAAAATTTTAGAAATATGTAAGGTGGAGCCTTATACACTAAGGTTGGAAAAAACAGCCAGTAATGTGTTTCTTTCCCATCTCCAAAGCAGGTGGAATTGGGGGTGCATCTACTGTCCTAAAGAAGGCTGGTTTTTCAATGAGCTGATTTACTTTTGGCTAATTTGAAATTCCAGCAAAGACTAACACTGTATACATCATAATTCATGGGTCAGTGTATGGCAATATCACACTGAATAAATGACATCTTACTGGTGCAGGTAAACCCAAATTTTGCGAATTAATCGGTCATGTTCTCCCGGTGTTGCCTTTTTTGGTCGCACAAGGCCATTACTGGCTTGAAAGCAAGCTAGTAATATGCAGGTGATCCCCAATTTCATATGTTTATTTCCTGTATCCAGGCTGCAAAACCAACAAAGTGGCAGCTTCCTTCTAAGTTAAGTCTAAAGCAGATAACTCTGAGTATTGAAGATATAGATCACACTAAATCCAAGATTGAAAAGCGATTGGTGTGCAGTGATTTCTTCAATGAGCTCAATTCTTAGTAAGCTGACAACAGAAAATACAAATTCCTGCACAAGTGAGATAAGCAGCTCAACCTAGGATAGTATGTCTATGAGTTTGCAGAGAAAACTGCACAATAACAGTTTGAAGGCAAGAATTGTGTCCATTCCAGCAAAACCAAAACTGACACAACAAAAATGAGTGCAGTCATAATTTTATGAGGTACTCACAAAGTATCAGACCATCACCTTGACCATGAATAGCAGTGACTAGCTGCCATCACTCCCTGCTGACATCATCAGCTCCCAGCAGTGGGCATAGATTTAAGTACATGATATAATGTACCCAAAATTTCAGGCAAACAATTATAAGAGAATATGCACCCCAAGTTTCTGCTGCATTTCTGAAAGCAACAGGAAGCTCAATCATGATGTTGGTTAGCCCTCAAGAGACCAGAAAAGCCAATAATTTCCTCATTCAAGCTGCAACAAGCTTCATTTTAGCTTGCCCCTGTACAAGCAAGCAGCCTAAGGCATAAAGAGGCCTACATAGAGGGTTAAACATCAACCCTAAAAGAGTAAATCATTGCTACCCAGAAGTTGCAAATAGAGCATCAGCCTCATGTGCCCAACTGACATGAGTTATGAGAACAACTGATGAATGTTTTCATCCAATCATGAAGAAGCAGCACAGAGGGAAGATACATACCCCTGTAACTCAGCTACTGCAAATAGAAGACCTAAAAGTGTAACAAAAATCCCTGAAGCTTGAGCATACACATGAATTCTGCAACATAAAGGCAGCTCAAAGGTTCTCAGTAACAATCCAATTGCACAACAATATGCAAATTTGAACAGAAGATATCTAGCTGTGAGTGGTAGAACAAATATGAAAAGAAGAAGCCAACAAAGAAATGATTAACTCCCCTATGGCAGTGTTGAGGAAGCACCATTATTGGAACCTACCAACTCACAGATTAAATGTCCCCACTAGATCGAGGATATCTGAATTTTTCATCTCATACTCCATTAGTATGTGTTGTCCTATTCACCATTCATATTTAAGTGATCTACTTGCATCCTTCTATGCTCATAGGAGATACAGAGACTTACTGGAACCACTGATCCAGATGCTTCATATATCTGGCTGCCATCATGCCCCCCGGAAAGAATAAACCCCATGCAAGGAACATCATAAACCCATGTACCTGCTCAGCATTGCCCATTTCAAAGGCTTAGGTTCCTATTACAGCCTGAACAGGACTACATAATACTGTAACCAAAAATTGTACCACAAAGACAGTAAAACTAAACATATTTTCACATCCTTATATGCAAAATCAAGATTCCATGAAAGGATACAGGCAGGTTTAGGGCCAATACAGCCAAAACAGGTTGCAGTTCCTCCACTTTGGCAGCTCCACTAGCCAAGTAGATCAAAGTAGGCATGCTACTTACTACAGTGTGTACATTTCCATTTGTCAAATTATCTGCAAGAACCAACCATTGAACTTTATAGTGGAACAACAAAATTGTTGCAGGGTAGAAGAGCCCCAATTCAAGGTCCAAAATGTTTGATAAACTGTAGGTTTGCTGATAAAGTAGGAGCATGGTCTGGGATTTAGATGCAAGATTAGAGGGCAACAGTGAGCCTCTAGCAGTGGACAAGAAAGGACTCAGATCTCCTGACCAAATTTAGCAAATGGTTATGAGTAGAGGTTATGGAGGGTACTGCAGTCTGAAGTTTAAAAATAAACTGCCAGAGAAGCATGGCCTAACAATTTACAACTGTGGTTCAAGCAATCCAAAGTAAGGAACTTCAACACATGTGCAAAATAGATGGTTTAAATAACTATCTGCATAAAGGTTTTAGTTCAATCACCAAGATGAAAGGCAAAACATTCAAGAGAAGATGAAAAAGTATGTTTTGGGTGGAGCAACAGAAAAGAGACAGATCACATACCAGACCATTCATCACCCATAGCCCAAACCATTTTGAGTGCACTTATTGGATCAATGACATTTCGGCATTCTTTCCCAGTTTGGCAGAGAGGCTTCAATGGCCTACTAAACTCAAAAGTGATTATCCCATTCTGCCTCTCGCACTTTTTGTTTGACAGGTTCTCAGTAGTTGCATGGATGCCAGATGCATCTTTTGCATCAATCCAGTATGTCCCAACATGACTCATGCCTTCACTGTCAATCCAGCCCACATATGCAAAGGAATTCACCATCCCACTGTAATCCCCCCACCCCACCAGCACCCACACTTCGTAATTAGTTTATGGTAACAAAGAGGGAAAAGAACCCACAGCCAGAGCACCTACACCAACAGACCCACAAAAGTTGATTCCACTTTGCCCTACATGGAAATTTCACATCACTGACTCATTCAACTTTGAGAATTGAATACATCAGTCTAGTTGGAGTCCATAAAAATATTGAGCATCCAAGGGAGTGTTGATCCACATGGTACCCAAAGTCACACTTACTGCAATCTAGAAATTGAACAACATGGTAGAAAATAATGAAACACACCTTCCCAATGCAATTGCAAGATATCCACTTTTGCGTTCTGCACGAACAGCTAAAAAGATCTCTGTGCTTGTCAATGTCCAAAAAAGTGTCACCTGCCCAGTTTTGAAAACTTTGTGGCTTAGAGTCCAATGTTCAGATCCTTACAGGTTAATTTTGTCCAACCATACCAAAAGAGAAAAAATTGATCAGCACTAATCAAGCATAAGCTTTCCAGAACTGCCCAGAATAACCATCTGGAATTAGGGGCCTTACTTGACTATCTGCAAGAAGAGTGCTGGTGTTGTACATGTCTGAAAGTCCACCATCCACAACTTGCACTTTCCAGCCCATTTTTGGCTGGAAATACGACTACAATAAATACAACAAAACTTAAAAGACCCACAATAATATCAGGACATAGGTAAGAATCAACCAAATTGTAGAATGGAAAGCCAAGTTTACAAGTGAGGCTCTTGGATGTCCTGAAAACAAAGAGTGTACTGGGAAAAGGTTAACGTGTGTGTGAAAACCTAGCTCTGTTCCTTGTAATCATAGATGCACCTATATCCCACCTGGTAAAAGACCTCATTGGGTGTGCTATGATCAGGGAGCCAAGAAAGCATGTTTGGAGATGTTGGCACTCCATGAGCATCTGGTCCACCCGCATAAATGCTTTCATTCAAGCCGGCATGGCCACCAATTGGATCTGATGTAATATATAATGATACACCATGACCAGCTTCAACCAAAAAAGTGACTGGAACTCCTCGCTCAACCTTTAACACAGGTGATTCCTTCTGGTTTATGTATAACACCTTTGCAGGATTAGGTGGATTTGGGTACTGTAAAGCAGTGTCAGATGTCACAACTAGAGAAGTGCCACGATCAGCAACAACATTATTTCCTTGTGATGCATTTGAAGCAGCTAAGGGGCCATTACACTCGTCTGTGAAGCTGCTAAGCGTCAGATTTCGGTACCCAAATTTGACCCCCCTTGGCATCCCATGAAACTGAGGTGTAAAATGGACTCGTGCATTGTCAGCTGCCAAAGTGCCCATTCCCCATATAACTGTCATGCTGTCTGTCACATTTATAGACACGTCATATTTGATGTCTCCACTTTCTAGTGGACGCCGGTATCGAACAAGAGTGATTCCTACAAAATCACCGAGGCTCCCACTATACCCTCAGAGATCTCACAAGGTTTTTCATCAGTGATACAAAATATCTGAATCCTCTTCAAAAGCACATAAAGATCTCCACTATGTGATCTGTGAAATACACAAGCCATGTTCTTCTTGCATATTTCGCAGATACTGCAGCCCCAATTTCATGGCTCACAAGCTGTGAATAAGATTTCACCTCATGGGGTCCTGCAAGGCCTATGTCTTGCATGAATGACCCAAACAATCACTACAGCATCACAAACATCTTATTCAGATCAATCAGCCTAGTGTATCTGGTGGTTGATGTGTGTGTTACTGCCAAAATGAATCCTTGAGGACTTCATATTATAAGTGCTCAAACTAACTAAACCCTAATGACTGTGAAGGCAAATAAAATACCATCAACTTGTTGGCCATAAAGCATTTTTGAGTTGTTGAAGTTTGAATTTGTACTGCCTGCAAAAACTGAATCGGGACAAACACCTGCGGGTTTTGCACTGTCCCAATTACACTCACTGTATGAACTGATGTAGTAGTCTTCTGAGATTGGGATACCCTGCACACAAGACATAGTCAATGACACCTGAAAGCTCTAGATTGGTCCTCATTTCTTGCCATGTCTCATTTCCAGCAAGTAAAAATGGATTCATCACTTCATGTATAGTTGGTATCTCTACATTGGTTATAAATCAATGATGCACAGGTCTGATTGTAGGGTTTTAATCCCAGCAAATTGGATTTCACACATCCCAATAAGGTGGACCAACAACAGCAATCAGTTAGCAGTTGGAAGTGTTGGTGAGAGATTAATCTGCCAAGAAGCACCCATATCCATTTCATAACTTTGTTAAAAACTTGGAGAAGTCCTAATGATGCTGACCTTATCATCAATTCCTGCAACCACCACATCTGACTTGAGCATAAAGTGTTGAGTGTTTTCAGGGTTGGCCCAGCCAAATGCCATATATTGTGTTTTGGTTAGTGCAAACTCAAGCCCAATATCAACCATCCCAGGTATGACATCCAGAGTCCACCGCATACGGTAAACAGGTGTCAGTGCAATGCAATTATCAAACATGGTTGGTTGCCATTCCCCCACTGTTGCTGTTGATGGAGGAGTGTCATATTCATAACTTGGGGGGTTAGAGGCAAATCCTGGACTTGGGCCTGGAGCTCCTCCTGCCAAAGGAGTTGAGACAACACCAGGGGTGGGAGCAGAAACTCCACTCCCACTTGTCGGAGGTGGTGCAACAGGTTGTAAGATTACATGACCAAAATCTGATGCAGTGGCTTTATCCCATACACTAAGAACTTTGATTTCATCCCATGTGGAGCCATCCAGTAGTAACTGCACTCAATTGACATAATTCAATCACAAAAGCTAAAATTCAAGTTAAATAAAGCTTACAGGGCACTTGCCTTCTGGAAACTAGAACAGATGAAATGCAAAGAAATTGCAAAGATGATGCCAGATTTAAGTGATTACATTACCCAAAAAGAACTACTGTCATGCTCTAATCTGGGAGTTCACCTGCAAAGTTGCATTACTATAAGTGCCCACCAAATTGCCCTCCGAAATAGGCTGCCCATCCAAAAGACTCTGAACATCATTCCCTAAAGCACCCCACCAGAATACCTCCACTCCTGCAAGCATATCAAATCTCGATACCTGCATGTGTCCAGTTTGTTTGTCATCTGAAATCCTTTAACAGGAATGATGAGCACTGACAAGAACTGGACTTCTTCAGTTTCACAGAAGCTGCATATTTTCTGAACAATGCAGGACCACAAAACCAAGTTGGTCCATTTACCCCAGACTCTGTTTTGGTATACATCTACCAAGAAGTTCAAGCACTTCACACACAGGCATTTGAATGGCTGTCTACAGAAAAAGACCAACTACTGTCATGGATGATAGGGCACTGATTGATGAATATGTGGCCTACACAATTTCATTCAGTTCATCAAACAAACAAGAGCATGCTTGTCACCTTAGTCCATAATAGAAGAGTCTGAGGCACATTATCAACCTATCTTGGAATTTTGTGTCTATAACTACTGCTTATAGTTTATTGGCATTCCAGACCACTGGGGCAATGTGAAAAATACACAAGTTTTGTGGAATTGACTATCAGTTGTGAGTGACTTATTGCACTGGATATTTTTTGTGGTGTAAAACAAGAATGCATAAGGGAAGAATACTGTGTCCAATTTACATACATCATCAGGTCTGTTCTGTAAAACCCTAACTTATTCAACAAACCAAAACAACCACATCTTATACATGTCCATTGGAAACCCTAAACCTTGAATTCAAAGTGAGTGAAACTCTTCCCTTCCCAAGTATTTCGTCAGTCCAAATCTTCCAAAAATTCTTAGTGTCTGATCGAGGTGTTCTCCATCAAGAATCATCCTGATGCCAGAAAAGGCAATGTTGTGCAATCTAACTGGTAAAAAGTAGTGTGTCTTCAAGGTTGTATGAAATGTTAAAAACCTAGATCTCTAGTTCACCTGTATGTATAGTTCAAAAAAATTCTCCAAAAGACAAGATCAAACCACAACCCATGGCTTCCTCATTTCTACTTCACAGCAGTGATAATCATCGACGACCCTAAACAATTGCTACAAATTTGTAACACTTTCAGCTGAGTATTGAAACCTTCTTCTTTAGTGATTGATAACTTATATGTAGGATGCAGCGAGCCGCATCAAGCAAAAAAATCTCCTCCTTAACAGATTAGGTGGGGGAGTTTGGAGGCCGAAACGGGAGGGGGGGTGCGGATAGGGGAGGGAAAAAGACTCTTACCGTGAAAGAGCAGTCATCCACAATTCGAAGGGTGCCACGCAGTTGATGTTGCACCATAGTAAAGTCTGCTGTGAAACCCACAAGAGAGCTAGTCGAACCGCACTGCCCGGCACATTGCTCGATCCAGAGGCCTCCAGGCAGCAAAAAAACCACAAAAAACACCGTGACCAAATAAGAAGAGGAAGAAGAAGAAGCCTGCATCATCGTCATACTGTGATAATGATGCCTGACCCGCATCTCGCTGCACTTATTTCGAATAACAAATACTTTCTCCATTTCCCCTCTCCTTGCATCTAAAAATGCGCCCTCACACTGCGCTCCCCCTCGCAGTCGAGGGTCGCGGATCGCAGGTCGGAAATTGGAGGGATTCTTCCTTTCTTTCCGTGTACCTTGGTACCTGGCTATTTCTGTTGAGGTAAAAGCATTTTTTCTCTTTTTAAAAAAATTGTAAGTTCACCTAACCAGAATCCAGATTTAACTATCCTTGAATACCCGAAATTTCCAATGTAAAACTGGTTCAATAATCAATAGCTTTCACACCGTAGCTTCAAACATTCTAAACCAAGTAGCTGCACCCGTTCTCATTGAGAACTTTATAACAATAAGTTTCATATCATAACCTAAAACATCGTGCTTTGGTAGATTTCATTGTGACAAAACAAAACAAATTAATTTCTTTAATCCTTCATGGATAGATAACATAACTTGTGTTGGTGGTACCAAGTGTGAAGTTGTGAACACACTCAATTTATTTTCCTTTCTAAAATTAATTTTTTGTAATTTGTTTGAATTTTTAGCAAAAAAATTCATTAAAAACTCAACATCTTCCACACCTTAAGTTTAAAAATTATGAAATAAATTTCATTAAATCTCACTCAACGACTTTCCAACAACACCAATTACATTTTTGGATTCAAATATGATTTTTATTTATGATTTTATTAATGTTTATTAAGAAAATGGTTTAATAATCAATAGTCTTTGCATCATACCTCCAAAAATTCTCAACCCAAGTCAATGCACCCCTACTTTTGTTAGGTTTTCAAAAATATCAATAACATTGCATGAAACACTTTGGTTTTGAATTTTCAACATGATAAAACAAAACAAAACAAACTACCTACCTACCTTCATAAATAGATTAAATTGCATGAAAATTATATTTGTATAAATGAATGGTTATGTATGATGCAAAAAAAAATTGCATATAAATAGTACATTTTTATTTTAAAATAAAATTTTAAAATTTCTGAAATATAAGTTTGTAATAATGTGCATGTTGAATACACCTAATTATTATTTATACATAGTTTGAATTTTAGTTTACAATGTATAAAACAATGATACATAATAAATATTTTTGTGAAAGTCTAATATTTATTCATTTTTATACACATGATATCTTAATATTTGCTTTAAATTATAATAAATATTCATTAAACATTAAACTACATGTAAATTTTATTTGTGTAAATGGATGGTTAAGTGTGATGTAGTTATTTTTTTGGCATATAAATATTTAAATTTAAATTTAAAATAAAGTTTAAGGAATTTTTGAAATACGAGTTTACAAGAATGTTTTTTAGATTTATCCAAAGTTTATGGCTTCAAGCCATGTATATTCATGTGCCCTAATTTTTTGAGATATGAAAAGACACATAATCTAAAAATCCCTAATTTTCATCTTATAACGATCGAAATACAAGGATGCATAATTTGAAAACATTAATTTATAAACCTTAATGCTTACCTTTTCACATAAATCTTATCTCGCGTTCTCGCTTGCGAACAAGACATTTCGATGCTTTTCGAAATGTTTTGTGTCATCAAAGCTCCAAATGTGCAAGGGATTCTCGTCACTACTATTACTATTGTTTGTGACTAGATCGTTGTTGTCATTTGAAAATACTATCTTGAGTTTCAAATGCAAAGGTTTCATTATGGTAGAAGAATATGGATGCGAATCCACAACAATAGCAGTAAAGGTTCCATGTTCCATTTATGGGGTTTAGATCCAAGAGACTAATTTGAGGAGCTCTATGGACACACACGCAAAGACAATGACAAAAAATCTTAGGGGGCAAGAGTTGATTTGCAACTACATGCTCTTCAAATTGGGAAAGCAAGGTTACAAACATATCCATCTTATGTCACACACACACACACACACACACACATAGCAAGAGAGGAGGTAGTGGATGAGAATAGAAAGTAAACATGAATGACTCAAATTTTTTGCTCAATGGTGGATTTCGCACCTTTTGCCACATATCACAAAACCAGGAATGTTTATCCTCCCCCCTTCTTAGAAAATCCAGAGAATGAATGGCATGGGCAATAGTGCAAAAGAGTGAAGGCTAGTCCTCTTTGGATTTGTTACATCTTTTATTTCGGCTCTCAAACCTCTTCAAGCTTCTAATTTCTATCTAGGTAGAAAAGGTTTTACAAAACAAATCAAATTGATGCAGAAAGATGATGATGATGATGATTCCCCACAACATCTTGTGCATCATAATCTTTTGAGGGATTTGAGAATTGCAACTAATTTTTTGACAAGCTTGAGGACTTGAGGTTCTTCTTCTTTGAAATAATTCCCTACATCGAAGTTTAAGAAATCTAGATCAATTAGGTCATGTTGTATAATTTCCATTGATATGGTACGAAATTGTTGTTAGATTGTTGGAAGCTTGAAGGATTTGCAACTCTAATCTTACATGCTATGTTTTGAAACTTTGATGATGCAAGCCTTTTACAAGAGATCTACATGCAACAAGGAAAGGAAAATGATTGGCAAAATGGAAGGTGTGTGTGATTTCTCTTAACTCCTTTCCCATAGCTCCCTTAGTTTATTGAACTATGAATAAATCTCCTTCCACTATTTGAATTGTCTAGAACATCGGGTTGTAAAACACTAGAGGAAAAGAGATTGCTTTGTTTTCACCTTTCCAATACAATTCAAGAAAAGCCTAATAACCTAGTTGATTTTTAAGAACAAAATCAATAAATTTCATGTGGTGATGCTTCATTTTTATGAGGTTTGATTGCAGGTTCTTAAAATGAATGAAGTTACGATGAAGGTAATGTCATTCTCTTACAAGATGGTAGATATCACTAATGAAGGCATCTCCTATAAACATTGTTTTGCTAACATATACATTGCCTTCTCATTTGTAATGATAAAATCATTAACAATTTGATTGTCAGTTCTAACAATAAAGTGTTTTGCCCCTTCTATATTCAAAGAGGACGTGATGCATACATGTGCAATGAATGGATAATTTTACATACTTACACTAGTAGAAATGTTGTCGTTTGCAACCATTGTTCTTGCAATTACTTGCAATTAAAAGTCGCTTGTAACTATAATTAAATGTATTTGTAATTACAAATAATATATGGATGATTTAAGGTTGTCTTCGTGACTGTGCTACACCAATAGGCTTTTTCATCCTATGCATATAATAACATTTGTATGTTATAATTACATGTATATGAAATTGTAAATATAAATATAGAATGAACTATGCAAATCGTATATATGTACACCAAGTTGTCTACAAATATAATACAATATGTACAAATCAAAATATTTATATTTATATTTATATGTTCCACTTTTTAAATTATTTTTAATACATTTAAAAATATGGCACTAGGATGATTTTGGGGATGTTTTGCACCTTGACCCCAACAAGTAACAAGGAAATTACTTTAAATTTCTAGTTTTAAAATTGTAAATCCTTGTTAAATCTTGGAGCCCCCCAAAACCGAAGGAAACTACTATGGTGTGATATTCAATCAATTTCGACGTTGTGGTTTTTTTTTATATAAAAATATGGGAAATTTTAGGGTTAATGACTTGCAAAAAAGGGTTCTAACACGTGGAGTGTATGCATAAAGTTTCAAAACCACAAAATTGATTAAAAATATATGACAACACAATTTTTAGTATGTCAAAATTTTCAAAGCATTTGTCTCTCATATCCTTGTGCACCAACTATACCTATAGCTAAACATTTGACTCTGAACCTATAACTCATACCACCATTCAATTCCTTCAAAGTCTTGATATAATGTTTAGATCTATAGTCTGCTGGACATGACCACCAACATCTCCCTACTTATCCACGGTCCATAATCACTTCTTGCCATTAAGTGCCTTCAAGTAGTCATGCACCCCCCCCCCTAACATTGTGTCTACTTCATTAAACTCCACGTTGGCAGACAATGTCCTAATTGCATCCATTTTCAAACCAAAGGTTCATGACTTATATCAAAGGATCAAGTGTAACTATAATAGGAAACCATTCAAACACCCACATAGATACATAACATCAACATGTAAGTTGTTCCATGTGTAAGCTACTCGTCCACAGTCCCAATTCCAAGGTTGTCCCAATGACAATAATTATATCACAACAAATTCAAGCAATAAAAGGAAAATGAACATAATATGACATTTGAAAGTTGTTGCCTATTTTACAATGAATGAATCATTGGGCTCTTTAAATGTTCAAAGATTTTCCACTTTCACATCTGTTCCTTGGAATTTGAAGTTTGAACATCCAACAATTTGAGCGTATAATGTGATCATCATCTAGTGCCATCTTTGTAACTCCTTGCATGGCCACATGAAATACAATTATGTCAAACATAAGAGCAATTATCAACACTAGGAAACGTTTGGCTATCACACCTATAACAAACCCTGTAACTGATAGTAAGCAAGATGGGTGTTGTAAAAAAGTTAGCCAGTGGGGTTAATGTTTGTAATCTAAGCCTCTTAAAAGTGCAGTAGCAATTTTGAACTCCAAGAAAATGATGTTTAACACTGTTTTCCACATATTGTTGAAGTGTTGTGATAGTTAAGGTGTGCTTACATCCACATTTGGTGTGCCTAGATTTTTTGCAACTACTAAACATTGTGTTGCTCATCTTTTGGCAAGTCTGTCATTTTTTGGGGTTGTGGTTATTAATCATTAATTCCCTTTCAACCAACTAGTTATGCATAATCCTAAGCATCTCTTCTTTAATATCCATTTATAAATGAATAGGTTTCATACTTTGCTATAATGTTCAGTACCTCATCAAAAAATAGCAAAGGATAAAGATTTTTTTTTGTTACCTTATTGAACTTCTTAAAATCCACACAAATTATCAATTTGACATTCTTCTTAAGCACTACCACTATGGGTGATAACCATGTAGCCTCTTCTATTAGTTGAATAAATTTAATTTCTAACAATTTGTCAATGTTTTGTTTAACCATCGTAGCATAAGTAGGGTTCAATCTGTACCTTGTTTGATGTGCTGGTGGAATTGAAATATCTAATTCAATTTTGTGTTGAACCAATTTTGGAGGTATGCCTTTCAAATATTTGTAAGTCTAGGCAAACACATCCTTGAACTCCTTAAGTAGCATTTGAAGCTTTTTAGTCTTCTCCTTTGTCAATTGTGAATTAACCTTGATTATTATGGATTTGCCTCTATGCCAAAATTCAACTTAACAAACTATTGTTTTTCAATCAAAGTCCAACCTATTATTTGAAGATTTTGTACCTATATTTTTGTTTGTGTTTCATCCACTTGAATACCATCCTGGTTATGATGGTAATAGGTTTTTGGATAAACCTTATTTTCTAATGAAACCTCTGATCTAACACAATTTTTTTAAAATTTCATTGTTGAAGGCACTATTTTTGTAGATGTTTGATCTGATGTCCCTTGCTCTAGATCAGATTCCTTAATGTTTATATAATGTCAAACACTCCAACACTCAATAATGAAACAATTTCTTTTGAGAAAATAATTGTGCCAATTGAAAATAATTTTAGTTATGTTTCAAAAATCATTTTTTCCTCTTCGTTTATTAACCTTTCCATCAATTCATAACAAATAAGTACTTGGGGCCTTCTGGTTTTTGCTCATAATTTCTTATTAATTAATATTGTTTTGACCGTTCCATTACCTTGAACATTAATGACATTGTTACCTTAGTCATGTGTAACCTTTGCATCTATGAGCCAAGGTCTTCCTAGCAACATAAAATAGTTAAAATCTACCACATTGTTTTTCAAAACAATAAATGTGGTTATATATGGAATACCATGCATGTGAATTTTCAAAATTTTGATAATTCCTAAAGGTCTGGTCATATTTTAATGTGCCATTCTTAGGTGGTATGGAATTGGTCTTAGTTTTGGTAAACCTAACTTTGTTCTTAGGTTTTTATTATAATGTTCACACTTGCTACTCCATCTATCAAAACATCTTCAACAATGTTTTTCCCAACTTGCACCTAGACAACTACCATTTGGTTATCTCCCTCTATAGTTGTTGAGTCTAATTCAAAATGTGTCTCAACCATTGTGGCTACACTAGGCTTTGAAATATGTTTAATAGTAATATTAGGTTTTTCTAGCTTTAGTTTCTGCCACATATACTTTTTAAGATATGGTGGTATCTTTAACAATTGACCTAACTTCAAAGTATTGGTAGTCTCCAACATTTGTTTACTAATATCTTGGAATATTTGTTCCATAAACATAATCTTGTTAATAGGATTAGTACACAAACTTTGTGATACAATTGGTTCTATGGACACCTCAGATTATGCCAATCCTACCCAACTTGTATTCCACTATGCTTTTTCTTTCAAAATCAGATTTTGTGGTGGGTCTTCTACTTGCATCTCATGTATAGTCTTAGCAAAATATTGTTGTAGTTTCTATTCCTCTTTCCAATCAACAACATACTTCTTCTTGATTAGCTCTATGTTCTTAAACACTTGTTTTTCAGTAACTTTACTTTTAACGATGGCCATATTCACATCCACCATATGGATTAAAGGATTTGAGACCTTGGGTTCTACCACAACTTGTTTTTCTGTAGGTTTCATTCCTTTGTTCTTAAACATATTTTGCATATCATTCTATTTGCTCTGATACCAAATGACACACTCCTAACTCCTTAAAGGGTTCAAATGTGAGCCCAAGTAGAAAGCAACGGAAAAAGGAGGAGTCGGAGCACGCTCCCTAGCTCACAACACTTTGAGGGGTAGGGGGGGCGTGTTGGAGCTCCGGGATGGGACTAGGAAAAGTTCACATGGGCCTGCACACAACCCACACAAAGTGGTTAGTGCAAAGTCGAAACACCCTTGGTGCTAGGACGAGCCACGGGCAACACGGACACACAAGACTCACCACGGCCCAGATTTGGGGGAAGCCACCACCTTCCCCCTTATAGTATATTCTGTGACTCTCCACGGAGCCCACATCCAAATGGCTATTTTTCCCGGCATAGCCAAATGGGACTCCCGGGACTTTGGAGCCCCATAACTTTGCGAGCAAACCTCGGATCGCGATGCAGTTTAAAGCAAAGTTGTAGCTCTTGTCGAGAGCTTTTCAACGCTGTGTTGCACTCCCGAATCGGACATCGGGAAGAGGTCGATTCCCGACTTTTTGTGGTCGGGAGTCAAACTGGCGGTTCGACTCCCGGCCCTTCTTTTGGCCATAACTTGTGTTTCAGATGTCCAAATGAGCCAAGCGAGCCCATTTTAGACATCTACGCTCCAAGAGCTTTCCAATGATATAAGGAACGCCACGAGCCATTGAGTTTTGACCCTTGCAATCGCTCTCTGAAATTTCGGAAGTCCACCGGGACTTCATCTCCCAAAGTGGGAGTTGCCTTGGGAGTGTGAGTGTTCACTCCCTCACACTCCCTCACACTTTCTTGCACTCCCGGGAATATGTGATGTGACTCCCAGGCTTCATTTTTCCTTGACTCCCGGGCTTCCTCTTGGCCCACACTCTTGCAATGCCTTTGCCTTGACTCCCGGGCTTCCTTCCTCTTGGCCCGCAACCTTGCAACCCCTTTAGCCTTGGTCGCAAGCCCAAAGCTAGGGTTGCAACACACCATATGTATTAAAGGATTTGAGACCTTGGGTTCTACCACAACTTGTTTTTCTGTTGGTTTCATTCCTTTGTTCTTAAACATATTTTGCATATCATTGTATTTGTGACAATTTACGATCTGCAATGCTAGTAAATAACTTTGTGAAACAGGTAGATGCTCACGATCTTGATTTCCTCCCTACAAAAGAGAAGGTAGTTACAAGGTTTGTTATTTCAACTATTGCAAAGTTGTGAGTCAAAAGTTTAGCAAGTTTGAGTCATCAAGGTTGTTTGAGCAAGCCGAATGGTCCATAAGTAGAATGCAATTACAAGTTTAAGTTGTTACATGTTTGATAGATTGATGTTCAAACATTTAGTTTTGATTGATCTCAAGGTTTGTGACCAAGTTCGATTCATTGAACAAATGTAACATCACCATGGCGTAGTTGTAAATTTGCTGTGAATTTGACTACAATGGACATGTGTATGCTCGCTTTTTAATTCCTTTGGTCTTGATGTTTTTGATAGTAATATTGAAATTTTTTGTAATCTACAAAATGCAGGTTTTTTCCCTTGCTTTAAACATAATGGTAGGATGCAAATATGAGAAATCATGTTAATAACATAAAAAGCACAATGCTATGGGACCTTTTTTTAATCATTGTGCACTTGTTTAAATGGATTAAACAATTATTAGGAGTTATGTCATTGATGTGCAGGTGATTGTGTGCATTTCCATCTGAGATTTTAGTTGAAATCCTAGTGCACTAGGTCTATGCAAACAATTAGGTTTTTGTTTCCTTGATCTATCATTTTGAGGGGATCAACACATCTATTTGTTTCTTGCCAAAAAATAATTACAAAGATTATCTACTATTGATTTTTGCAAAAACTTTTATATTTAGGGGATATATGTGAGATATGCCCCATGACAACCCTCTAAAATTATATGAAGGGTTTTTGTGTTGGAACTAACATATTTGAATCTTAAGGAAGGGGTTGTTTGGATTACAGGACTAACCTGCATTTTTTCATACTATAACTATTACAATAACACTTAGCTTGCAAAAGATCAACACCATACAACAAGAGTAATCAAAGGTAATGACGTGTAGAAGACATATATACAACTTTGTGGAACTTGTTCAATTATCTTGCCATAAGGTTTTATTCCATACATTTGAACTTGGAGTCATTTTTATGTTCAGGATTCCAAGTTAGTATGTCAAAATTTTAACTATCAAATGATTTTTTGGTTGAAATAAGCAGAACGTTTTGAATTCGGTGGGCAAGTTGTAATGCACATGTAAGATCATGTACAATTCTCATTTACTCACCCACATTCCATTATTGTGACCATTTGTAAGGGGAGGAATGCAATTGAAAGGAATGGGTCCATCAATTGTAATGTTGTTGGTATTGATGATCAAGGCATTAATCATATGTTTTGTGTCTCCCTTTGCAACTTTTATTTAAGGTTTTACAAATTAATAAAGTTGGTCTAGTGACTAAGATTCAGTATGTTGCATGTAATGTATGTTGTTGAACTTGGTTTACTACTAAGAGTTGTCGATATGTTTCACTTTCAACACTTATACATAGACATGTTCTGAAATGAAGTTATTTGGGAACATTTTATTTGCCGGTAGGCGATGCATATATTGTCATGTTTAGTGAATTGTTGCTTATTTTGCAACAATACGACTTTTTCATACACATGTTTATAATGTATTTGGATCAAATTTGGTAGCATTTTTGGTGTTGTTGATGTTTAGGGTAATCAAGTATGCATAGCTAACATAGCATGGACATATTCTTTATCACAATTCCACTTCTACTTCAGTTGCTTATATTTCCATTCCAAAGTTATGAGGTGCCCATGAATAAATTTTCCAATTCATTAATTCATGTGTTCTAATATACCTAGATTGTCAAAAGATTATTGTTCATTAATTGGTTCCGGTGAAATTGGTTTGTGCATCCACTTACAAGAGTGGGATGGCTATTAACATATTGGATGTTGAAAAAAACCTTAGTGTGGCATCTTTGGATGTAATTTTTTTATCTCCCAATGATTAGTTTGTACTTTCTTAGCTGGTATGCTTAGTAGTTATGGAGAAATTCCCATAGTTAACTTCAACATAGGATATTGATATTATATTATTGCACATGTGATTATGGTACCCCCTAATTCACAAGTTTTATTTTGGGTTGGGTGTGCAAGCACATGATCTAGCTATGACATTAATCAAATGTCTATGTAGCATATCTAATTCATTGGTATATTTTACTAATCATATTTATCCTTGGCCTTCCATGCATCATTTTTTTTTTCTTGTATATTCATATATGGTAAATATGGAGTGAAAAAAGGACAAACACTTGAGATTTCAACTTTGATTGAATTGAGGTGTAGCTACATGATGTGTATATTTATAAACCTTTATAATTTAGGTAAATTATTACTTGTAGAACAATTAGTGCATGAACAACAAAAAAACTTATGTTGTTATTGTGAACTTGAGTTTTTTGCAAGGCTATTTGCACCAAGATTAAGGTGATTGTGCATGGTTAGGTTGAAATTGGTTTACACATATAATTACAAAAATGGGATCTAGCTAATAACATGCATTGATGTTGTCGAAAAATTTCTCAGTGTGCCATCCTTGGATGTCTAGTCTATTTGTCCCAATGATTGATTCAAATTTTTTTATGTAGTATGTTTGGTAGAACTACGAGGAATTATATTCTTCAATTTCAGTAAATAATCATGATGTTATAATGCATATGTGCTTATGGTAACCCTTTGATTCACAGGTTTTGTTTTATTAGCATCTCTAGTTCATTGGTATATTTTACTAACTATAAATTTTTCCTTGGCCTTCAATGCCTCTTGCATTTTCTTCTTATGTATTTGGATCTTGTAGATTTGGAATGAAAATAATATGGACATCTGAGAAATCAACTTTGATGGAGCTAAAGCTGCAACTACATTACATGTGAATTATTCTCAATCCTTGTAATAGGGAAAACTATTTCTTGTAGAAGATTTGGTGCATGGGTAGCAACCAAATGACATGTTATTGTTGTTAAGTTTTTTGCAAGGTGAGTTGCACCAAGATTGCCTTTAAAGCACTGGAAATATGTTGATATGTCATTATATGTGCTTCTATTACACTTTTCATAATTTTTTATGGCATGGAATGTTGTTATGGAAGATCTAATATGACCATAAATCCTCTACAGATTGAGTAAGGGGACATGGATTTAGCATTCAAGTAGTGTGAAAAAGGTGGCGTTGGGCTACCAACTTGAACTATTGTTTTTTAGGTAGTGGTAAAATATATTGATTTTATTATATACTAAAAGGTTTATTGATATGAGAATGTTTTGCAAGTGCGAATTGACATATATCTGAAATTATAGTTTGAGTCTCATTGAAGTCTAATTTATGTGGCCAACAAGTATGCAAAGTGACAAAGTTATTGCACTACTAGAAATTTTGTCTTTTGCAACTTGTCTTATGCAACTAAAAAATCTCACACGCAACTATTTTGGAGTTGCATGCAACATGTGCAGTTGCATGCAACATTTTTTAGTTGCATAAAACAAGTTGCAAAAGACAAAATTTCTATTAGTGTTGTTACATTTATGGAATAAACTACATACCCAAGGACCTATTACACCTTTAGCCTTTAGGGTCTAAAAACTTACGCATAAGGTGGGCCCAATAGTGTAGTTTCAACACTAATATATATATTATATTTTGTGCGTACTAATTATTGAATGCCTTAGCTCAATCTGTTTAAGTTCTGATTTTTATACTAAAGAATGAAGACCTTTTAACCCAAGTTTGTATGTGTTTATCATGCAGAACTAACGGAAGGATTGGTTGGGAGCTTGATTTTAAAACCATTTAGCGAACTAACTAATGTTTGAAAGGTAATTTTTTGTAAGGTGTGTAATCTTTACACACCTTGTCATATGTGTACCTTGTCTAGATTTGAACATTAAACATAGTATGTTGCCCTAGAAATATTGCACATACTATATACACAATGTAGACTACATGTATGTTGCATGAATATATATGCTATAATTTCATATGCAAGTACATGTGTAGTATAGCTTGTGCACTATACAATATTATATTGTATTAAGTATGCACATTGTATGCATCTAGTTCATACCATGTTTATACACTTATGCATTTGTGTTTTACTTTGTGTACACTAACATCTATATAAACTACATTTCTCATCTATTGTACATAATTACAATCACTACTAAATTTTTTGTCTTTTGCAACTTGTCTTATGCAACTAAAAAGTCTCACATGCAACTATTTTGGAGTTGCATGCAACATGTGCAGTTGCATGCGACAAGTTGCAAAAGACAAAATTTCTAGTAGTGAGTGTAGATTATATTGTACTAGCTTTTGTATATATGTTATATATATATTGAATATACATATTTTGTGTATATAGTTAACACTTTAAATATATATTAAGATATTCAAACTTTACCTTGTACATATTTAAAGTATGTTATTATGCATCATTTAGATTTACACCAATGATGTTGTACATGTAAGTCACAATAATTATTGAGACCAACAATTGGAGAACAAACCAAGGAAGTCCATGTTTATTTGCAATGGGGCAATACTCGGGACTTTGCATGATGGTTTAGTTTTGAACCATGTGCTCCCAAGAATATTGAATTGCTCATGGAAAGATCAAACTAAATTGTTCCAAAATTTGTGCCTTTGTAACAAAATGTGGAAGACTTTGATAGACACTAGTAGAAAACCCCTTTTTTAAACCAAAAGTTTTCAACTACATGACATTTGCAACTATGTTTCGACTATATATTTTTAAATTTTAAATAAAATTATGGAAATTACCAATTAAGTTGATTCATTTACTATATTGGTATGTAGGTGAAAGCATTTTTCAATTGCATGGTCATTTGCCAAATATTCCCGACATCGATAATGTCTCCAAGTTGAACTTTCAACTATGTTGGTAAACAATGTGAAACTATATTGTATAGCTATAATGTTTATTCATTTTTATACACATGATATCTTAATATTTGTTTTAAATTATGATAAAAACTCATTAAACACTAATGTACCCTATGTCATTGGCCCAAATTTGAATGCATTCAATTGAATTTCCAACAATAATATGTACCCACCAAAAATTCAATAATATTGTTCACATTTTAGGTCTCAAAATTACAAAATCAACTTTATTAAATCAAACTTAGTGAGGACTTTCCAACTATACCAATAACACCCCCAAATTCCAATATAGTTTTCAATCTTGGTTTTTCAAAAGTATCAATAAAAAAATGGTTCAATAATCAATAGATTCCACACCGTAACTCCAAACATTCTAAACCAAATTGTTGCACCCTTATTCATTGAAAACTTTTTGATGATAAGTTCCATAGCATAACCTAAGACACAGTGGTTTGGAAGATATCATTATGACAAAACAAAACAAACTACCTTCCTTCATGGATAAATAAGGTAACATGTGTTATTGGCCCCAAGTGTGAACGCATTCAACTCATTTTCCTTTCTAAACCCAATTTGTTGTAATTTGTTTGAATTTCAAAATTTATTCAAAATTCAATATTTTCTACACCTTAAGTATGAAAATGATGAAATAAATTTCATTAAATCTAACTCAATGATTGCTTTCCAACAACACCAAGTACACCTTTGGATTCAAATAAAATTTTTATTTATGATTTTATTAATGTTTATTTTTTAAATGGTTCAATAATCAATAACCTTTGCATTGTAAATCCAAAAAAATTCAACCCAAGTCAATGCACCTCTATTCATTGTTAGGTTTTCAAAAATATCAATAGCATTATATGAAGTAATTTGGTTTGGGAAATTTCAACACAATAGAATAAAACAAAACAAACTATCTACCTTCATTAATAGATTGAATTATGTGTAAATTATCTTTGTATAAAATGAATGGTTATGTATGATGCAAATATTTTTTGTGCATTTAAATAATAAATTTTGATGAAGGAAATTTAAGGAAATTCTAAAATATAAATTTGTAATAATGTGCATGTTCAATACACCTAATTATTATTTACATGTAAATTGGATCTTAATTTACAACATATCAAATAACGATACATAATTTATTTTTTTTGTCGAACTCTAATTTTTATTAATCTTTATAAACATGATATCTTAATATTTGCTTTAAATTGCAATAAAAATTCATTAAACATTAAACTACATGTAAATTTTATTTGTGCAAATGAATGCTTATGTATGATGCAAATATTTCATATGCATCTAAATGTTAAATTTTAATTTCAAAATAAAATTTAAAGAAAATTTGAAATATGAGTTTGTAATAATGTAAGTTCAATATTTGTAATTTATTATTTTTTTGTAAATCAAATGTTAAATTACAAAAAATCAAGTAATGATACATAATTCATAATTTTGTGGAAGTTTAATGTTTATTCATTTTTATACGTATGATGTCTTAATATATTTATAAAATCATAATAAAAATTCATTAATTATTAGGGTACATGTAAATGTTTTTTGTATACATGAATGATAACATGTATGATGAATTTTGTTGTGCATATAAATATTACACTTTAATTTGAAAATAATTTTTTTTTGGAAATATAAGTAAACTTAATAATGTGTATGTTTAATACATGCATAATTTCTAATTTTTATGTAAATTCAATTTTAGCTTACAACATATCAAGTAAGGATATTTAAGTAATTTGTTTTTTGGAATATGTTCAACACATGTGTAATTTATTATTTCCATGTAGATTCAATTTTAGTTGACAATATATAATGTAATGATACATAGTTAATATTTTTTAGAATTTATTTTTATTTTTATTTTTATTTTTGCTATTAGTTCCAATAATTTTTTCATTTATTAAAATTCCTTATTTATTCATTTCTGATTAAATTATAATATATTTTAAATAATAATTAATAAATTATCATATAATTTCAGAAATCATTTTTATTTAACAATACTATACCACAAAATATGTATTTTTAATTTATATTTATTACACTAGGTTGTTTAATAGTTCCAACAAGTTAGACAAAAATATGAATAAAAATAGTTAAATAACTAGCCTAACCTAACTATGAATTACAATATTATTATTGTTGTTGTAATTGTAGTTAATTATGAATTATCACAACATTATAATAATTACTGTAATTAAAATATCATTTAAAATTTATTATTTAAAATTTATATTTGAATTTATTTATTTGTTTTATGGAATGTTAATAAGAATTATAATCAATTTCAAAATTAAAAAAAATTCAATGACGATTAATTATTTAATAGATAAATAAATTTAGTTGTTGATTTTTTAAAAAACTAATCACCATATTATTTAATAAATGATGATAATATGGTCAACTATTTAATTATACAACTATATAATAAAAATAGTTGATGAATAATTATTATAAATAATTAAGGTAAGTAGTTAGACTTAGGTTAGGTAGATTATTAGTTTAGGTCTAGGCCTAACTAAGCTTAGACTAGCTTATATAATTAGATTACAACTATTTGAATTACAATTAAGTTGCAACTGGGTTATAATTAGGGTAAACAACAAATGATATTCTATCACCGAACACTTTCAAGTTTTCCCTCATTTGGACACCAAATTGAACGTTTTGTATGTCATTGGAAACACAAAACAAAAAGCTACAAATGTTTTTTGAACCTCAAAAGCAAAGGAACAAAGTAGAGAACGTAGGAAAATAAAGAATAATATTTTGTCTCAAATTTTGTTTCTAGACCCCTTTTACTTCCAACAACTATATCTTCTTCATTTCTCATTCATTTTGAATGATTTCAAAAGTTACTATGTGCTATCTCAAAATTTATAAAACTTGTTTAAAGTGAAAAATCAAAAAAATAATAGTTGAAGAACTTAAGCTTCAAAATCATATTAAACATCTATGAAAAATCCAAAACACAACCCCTTTCACTTTGAAAAGGCATATCTTCCTCATTTTCCATTAGATTGTAGTGTTTTTTTTATAGATTTGGATACGCTAGGTGGAGGATTACAAAATTGTTATACGTTTCAAAAGGACTAGACCATGGACAAAAGAGTTATAATGATCCAATATCATTAAATGTTTGGTGATAGGTGTGTTTAACCTAGGTCACAACTAAAATCTTTATCCCATATTGTTTGGTTTCCATTCCATGAGTCCAAAATATATAAAAGAGTGCACTAAAATTGTTGGAGAACATAATAAACATGAAAATCTAATAGCCATTTGGGATGAGCCAATAAAAAAGTTTCAACCTTAAAGGTTAAAACCAAATGAAATAGGATTTCATTTATTAATTGCCATGTGGTTTAAGCCTAGGCCTAACATAGGTGCTTAGATCTAGCCCTAACTTAAACTTAAATTAAATGGCCTATGTTTAAGTTTAACCTAGGTGTTTAGGTTTAGACCTAACCTATGTTTAGGCACAATGTGATTTAAACTATTGATGTGGATGTGCCACGTGTCATTGAACTATTTGTTGACCCCAAAATTTGTGAACATGCAATGTGTCATTTAACTATTCGTTGACCTCACATTTTATGAATGTGCCACGTGCGACCAAATGTTCAATTTACATAGTTACAACATAGTTAAAATGTTCAACTTACATAATTGTAACCTAGTTGAAATTATAATATTTTTTGTTGATGTCATGCTTAATTAACATTCATCCGTTAATTAAATGTAGTTGACAACGTCCCTCGACTATATTGGTAGAACGATTTTCAACCAAATTGGCAAATAGTGACTATTGCTGTGGTGTTGACACGTTGCATACACTTTCGACTATAATTTCGCTCTTGACTAGTACTTTTCGACATTAGTGGTTGATAGTTGCAAAAAATATTTCCAAATTACAAAAAATAAATTACAACTAGATGTGTAGTTTTCGACTTTGTTTATAGTTGAACACTAGTTGAAAACGTAATTGCAAAAGGGGGGATTTTCCACTAGTGAAATCATACTCCACAATGGCTAGAACGCACTCCCAAGTCCTAGGTTGAACCCACTTGAGGGTCCAACTATGTTGAGTTGCGGAAAGTTAGGACTTAAGGGGCGCTCCCGACTTCCAGCATTAAAAGGGGGGTAGAGGGGTGTGCTAGAAGTCCCGGGATTAGACTAGGAAGATGGACTAGAAGATCAAGCTTGAATATGCATCCAAAACCAACCACAAGAGGTTAGTTCACATTCGGGAACACCCTTGGGTGTTGGGACAAGCCACGGGCACTTTTACAAACAAGACTCACCACAGCCCGGACTCAGGGGAAGCCACCACCTTCCCCCATATAGTATTCTCTGCAGCTCTCCACGGGGGTGGCATCCAAATGGCGCTTTTTCCCAAGACTCCCAAGTTGGAGTCCCAAAATTGTCCTAGGTTGGAGTCTCACGACTTTGGGAGCTCATAACTCCCGACTTCAGAATCCAATGAAGACGAGGTCTGAAGCAAAGTTGTATCCTTCGAAGAGAGCTTTCCAATGCCATGTCACAATCTTGAATCGGACCTCGGGAAGAGGTCAATTCTCGACTTTTAATGGTTGGGAGTCAAATTGTCAGTTTGACTCTCGGCCCTTCTTTTGCCCATAACTTGGGCTGTAGATGTCTAAATGCCTCATGCGAGGCCATTTCGGACATCTACTCTTCAAGACCTTTCCAATGACATAAATAACGCACCAAGACAAGGAGATTTGACCCCTCAAATCGTCTTCTGAATTTTTGGGAGTCCCGGAGGACTCCAAGTCTCCACTTTTGGGAGTGGGAGTTGCATTCTCCCATTTTGCCCAAAGTGGGGTTACGACACTCTCCCCCACTAGAAGAAAAGGTCAATGTCCTCATTGACACTTAGAATTTTCCTTTGTACAATTGCAATTTCTTTCATTTTGGATCTTTGGCCATTTGCCGATTTTTGCGGCTTGGACCTTGTTTCAAGCTAACTTAGGTGTCCCCAAGATTCCAACACTTTCTTGACAAGTCCAAGAAGGTCTTGTAGGAAACCCTCTTCCAATGCTTCGTCAAAAGAGGACTAAACTAGCCTAATTTGACGAAGCTCCTCATTTGGGAGGAATTTAAGTCAAGTCTACTCTTGACCTAAGTTAACTTGACATGACTCCTTTTCCTATCTCGCGCCTTGGTCACAACAACCAAGCCTTAACTAAAAGGTTTGCTTATCAAGGTATGAGAAGCAACATTTGGGTTTGCCAAACCCAAGTCCCAAACTACACTTAAAGTATGGGAACGAGGTCATGACTTCCCGCGTTGGCCACACCACCAACCAACCCTTTGGGATGCACTTAAAGCATGTGCATGTCCTCGCAAACTCACCTTGCTTGCCTCCTCTCTTGGGGTCAAGTTTCCTCAACCCCAAGGTAGGAGTCCGATTTTGATTTGGGCCTACGCGAAATAGTTCCATTTGTCCCATGCCACTTGACAACTTTATTTGCCTTATACAAAATTCTCATGATACAATCTCTTGGAAGCTTTAAAGCCTTTATTTCACTTGCAACTTGATGTGGTACATTTTATGTGACACTCTGCCCCACTAAAAGAAAGGTGATGTCCTCATCACACTCTATGTCTTTTTTTCTTTGTCGGTCTAGTGTGGAACTCTTCTATGGCTTCTTGGGCATGTTCCATGTCGGATTCATTCACCCAAAAAGCTTCTATCGGATGGTATCCTTTCCACTTAACTAGGTACTCCCGCTCCCGTCCTCTTAGTTGCCTTGACCTTAGCATGGCCTCCACCTTAAACTTTGGTTCATTATGAACCAAGTCTGGTGGGGGCCTTGAGGTATGCTCTCGATTAGGCCTTGAGGCATCACGGGCGACCGACTTTAAGAAGGAAACATGAAATGTGGGATGAACTCTAAGATTTTCCGGCAATTCTAACTTATAAGTGTCGGAAAGTTTCTTTTCCAACACTTTGAATGGGCCCGCATATGGGCCCAAGAACTTATGACTTAATCCTTCGGGTAATCGGAAGTTCTTGATGTTCAACCACACCTCGTCTCCCATTTGAAATTTCACCTCTCGTCGGGACTTGTCCGCAAAATCTTTGTACCTCTTATGCGCCTTTCCAAGTTGGCCTTTGCCAACTCCCACAAGCACTTTCTTTTTTCATCAAGTTGTGTGACCATTGGCACTTCCTCATTTGCATCACTTGAAGGTTGTCCTTGTGCTGCCCAAGTCATGGGCATAATTGGTGACTTGCCTGTCACCATTTGGAATGGGGTGGACCCAGTTGCGGAGTGTGCCCAATTGTTGTAACAAAACTCGGCTAACTCCAAATGGTCCACCCAATCTTGTTGATCCGCCGCCACATAATTCCTTAGGAATTATTGGATCACCAAGTTGACCCTTTC
>Ga0116229_10001265_pt1 | contig 38962 bp, 31 predicted proteins | sample S1TSphgellanicum_3_FD_87313 | JGI IMG/M metagenome (GOLD analysis project Ga0116229, IMG submission 87313) | Host-associated microbial communities from peat moss isolated from Minnesota, USA - S1T2_Fc - Sphagnum magellanicum MG | ecosystem: Host-associated > Plants > Peat moss > Unclassified...
AAGGACAAGACCAAAACACAATAGACATGAAATGAAGAGGAAAGGAATGGGAAGGGGGGGTGCATCACAACATTAGGAAGTCTTGAAATGAAAAGAAAGGAATAAGAGGAAAACACATCATAATAACTAGAAGACAAGACCAAAACATGGTGAAGATGAAGAGGACTTGGACTTGCAACACACATGTTATATTTGAAGACTAAATCACCCAACTCTTGCAAACTACTACTTATTACATCACACACTAGGAAGTAGAGTTAAGGAAGGGGGTGTTGCATCAACTAAGAAACACAACAACGACCACCACCACTTGCAAGAATATGACAAATAACACAAACACTACACCACGACCATGAAACCCAGTGTTATGTAATAGGAAACTTGTTCGAACTCACCCATAGAAGAAACCTAGAAATGTTGTCAACCATGACTTGGGATTTTAGGTTTAGCAAACCCATCCATACCCATCATCATTGATGGGTGTTCCTTTTTTAGATTTATTATCTAGGTTGTTGTTCAATGAACACATTGACATTCAAAATTGAAAGGATTTGGGTTTCATCCATTTTCTTCAAGTGCCAATTTTTTTCCATTTGTCAAAAAGTTGTAATTTGATCACAAGGTAGAAAACGTTTGTTGGGTAGGCTAGAATGTGTTTGATGTGAATGTTTTATAGCTTCTTGAGGTTCTTTATTATGGGGAGGCATAACTTTTTGCATGCTCAACCAAATGTTGCAATCTAAAGCATTATGGGTGTGCTAGGGATTAGGAAGAAGATTTCTTTAGTCTCCAAGCCCAATTGATACCTCTCTAGATAAATCATCTAAATCCTTAATTGTTTGGTGAAGGGCTTTCTACCTTATATACACAATTTGGGCTCCATGCTACTTTGCACTACTAGTGACAATGATTAAATTATTTTTTGTGGATGTAATAATTTTGTTGTAATCAATATTTTATTTTCAAAAGATAATTTTTTATAAATTTCACTATATGTCATTTTATTTCATTAATATTTGTTTTACATTGTTGATTTGGTAGGCAAAATGCCAATGAAAGTCCGATTCATTAGATAAGTTCACAACAAGATACAAATAGACCCCTAAAAAAAAAACATTGAAAAGGTGCAAGACAAATAACAAGAAACGATTTTGAATTGCAATTTGACCTATGTCAAATTATAATCCGAAATGACTTTGGAATTGTCGTAGTGATGATAACCAAAATACCCATCCTACATAAACCAGTTCCAATGAAACATCATCATTGGAATATCTCCTATTGCTTATGATCCAAGAAATGAAAAGTCAATGAGACCCAATTTACATAGGCCCCAAGATTTGATAATTCGTTGTACTTGAATAATACACTCTATGTGGTTTTGACACACAAAGAAGAAAAGAGTTTTTAAGATGCACAACAATTGCAACACCATCTCTTAACACAAATTCACACAAGTTCAACATTCTTAGCCATGCTGCCCCTCAAAAGTTGATGTGCTACTGTGTATACATGATTCTTGTTTTGTGTTCCTCATGTTAACTGGTACAGGGACTCTTGGAGCTTGGCCATTGGGCTGTGTGAGGAAAATACTGCATATTTGTTTGTTTGATTGTTTGCTACAGCCATGACACTCATTGGCTGACCTGAGAGCTGTTATTGGCCGTTGAGCTTAGAAGTTTAGAACACCAAAGCTGCTCTTGAGAACTCTGCATTTTGGGCAAATGAATGTACATGATTTCTAGTCTCAGTATTTGAGACATTCCATTCTGCAGCTCATTTTTAAGTTTGAGAATTCTACTGGCAGGAAGCACTGTCATCATCTCATGTCCTTTGTAGTTGGCAAAGATAGCAATCATTTGTGTCCAAGATATGCGGAGATCAACTGATGCTAAAAAGCCATTTGGGGTTTTGACTTCCCCAGCTACACCTCCCAGTTTCAGCAACATTATTATCCAGAGTTGCAACTCCCAATCCCTCATATAGATTCTCTTTCTCTATTCTGTTTGAGAGTTCTGTCCTTGTTCAGAGAACAAACACAAGCACCTGCACTTAAATTGCATTCTGCCAAATGGGGAGGTTGAATCACCAGTAGCCGCAAGGTGAAGGGGCTCTTCTTCATGATTGCTGGGCAGGGCAATGGTCCTCTCTATTCATGTATCCATGGCAAGGATGTGGTAGTAGTAGTTTGTCTCTGCCTGGATGTAGGTATCCATAGTCTCTTCTATCGGTGTAACTACATGACTAGTAAACCACCTTTGCCACACTGTTTCCAAACCACAGGCACATGAAACAAGCCATACAATGTCATAGCTTATGGTGTCGTGGAAAAGCTTTCACAAACAGAGCAATTGTCTTAGATTCAAAGGTGAAATGAGATCAATGTCCCCAGTTGCTATCTTTTAACAGAGGTCCTCTGTTTACGTAAATTTTACATTCCCATAACTAGTACATTCAGCAATAGTTGGCACTAAATAGCCTGTCACATCACACAACTCCAGATAAAGTTCTTCTCCAGATACCAACACTCCCACAAAATGCTCTAGTATATAAGATCAACTCGTTTTTCATGACCATATACCTATATGAAAGCGAGGATAACAGTATCTGATCCTCCCAAATTCAGCAAGAGTTCCCTTCAATCGTTTTGCTGGAAGTCCCCACAGTCCAGGTTCCTGATGTTTTTATTCCTGTTGCCCAGCCATGAGCTAGCTGAATACAGAGGAATGGCCCTCAAAAGAAGCAAGAACTATACAACTCACTATCAACCCACTAATCACAAAATCCCTACTAACAACATGGAATTCTACATCACTACTCACCTGAAAGTGCCACAATTGAATACATATTAGGCAAAATTGACCTTGCAACACTACATAATGCTATCCACTTCAGAGTCAGAAGATTGGATATCAGAGACAGGCACCAAAGTGCAAAATATAAACAAAGATTGTTATTGTCAGAATGGGAATTGATGCAGTCCAAGGAAAATAGCTCCATTGAAACCAATACATTTCGCCCTGCTTCCGTAGATGATCGGACAACAAAGAATGAAGGCTCATCTACAACCACAGTTCAGAAAAAGAAACTATCAATGTGCTAAATGCTTGGCATCTGAGAGGGCAGCGCAAAAAAGTGGCCAGCTTAGTGCAAAGCTGCATGCACTGAAAAGCACTAACAGAGAGCACAACACATACCCTCAATTCCAAAAAGAACACAAAACCAAACAAGCCAAGCTTTGATTGCTCTGCTAGCAAGTCAAATGTGGGAAACCCTATGCCAAACCTTTTCTGGGACACTAAACACACAAAGCACACAAAACCACAATTGTCCCTTCACCCAAAGACAACTTTTTCTTCTGGGCAAGGGCTTGAAAACCTAATCCTGCTTGGGTCTGTTCCACTGTCCATGCCCCCTCGTTTCTCTCTTGTTCTCTCTACAATCCACTAAGAGGCAGGAGGAAATTAGCACCAATTCTCTGCACATGAGGAGGTCTGCTAATCATCATTCTTCATATTTGTGGTCCTACAGGGAGATAACCTAACTGAAGATGTGGTTGCCACAGATGATTGCTCACATTAACAAAAACGCAAGTTTCCACTGCTTGAAGGTGGGCCACCTCTCTCTCCTCTCTAAACCAGAATTGCCATGATAGTGTGTAGAACACTTCAGGGCCAAAGTCTTACAGCACACTGCACTTCATCCCATCCCACCCTGCTCAGGGCGAGTCAGCAGCTAATATTGCAACTCGTATCTTTTAATCCAGACAAGAATGTCTCATTGTGTGGATACTACTGTTTCTTGAGGGCCACTAGACACAATGTTGTTGCCACTGTTACCTCCTGCACCTGCATCACTGGCCCCAGGCAATGGATGGAAAGCTGAAGAATGTAAGGGCCCAGGAGGATGATGGTTTTGATATGCATTGTTGCCACTGGGTACAAGCATTGCAGGATGATATCCAGCAGCCTCACCTTGGGAGCCCATCATGCCCTGTCCAGAGTTTGAGGCTTGTGGATCTGAAGCATTCCTACCTTGAGAAGACTGCCCCTCACAGGACCTGTTGTTATCTGAATTTCCTTGTTGATCTCCTTCCTTGACTTTTTTGTTCAAAAACCGACCCCCACAGCCCCTTGCTCGTCGAAGGGCATGTTGGTGCCGTGATTCATGTAAATAGGGCTGCCATCAAAGAAAACTATCTTGAGCAATGACAATCAGGGTTCTGAAGAACAACATGAAGCAAGCAATCCTACAAGGAACATAGAAGTTGTAGTTTGCTACACAAAAGGGCACATGCCACATCATGCACCATATTTAGGGAGGAAGGCTACATACTTTCCGAGACTTTATTAACTTGTTCTCAGATTCAGCCTTGGCCCGTGACTGCCGTCGCCGCAGAATGCCATGGTACTGTTTTGCATTCACATACACAGGCTCTTCCTCCATCATTTCTGATGGCAACGGCATGCGAGCTTGCTGCACCCCCAGCATATGTGGATGGATCTGCAGGCCCTTCCATTGCCAGTCCCACACCTACATGTTATCCCTTGCACAATCACATATGGTCCAAAAGCACTTGGACACACACTCAAGTTTTCTCACAAAGGGGCGCATATCAGATAACCAAACTGCCAGGCTCTTTAGGCCACAAACACCACTTGATTTTGCCTGACAGCATGCTGCACCTGCTCTAACTGTTCCTATGGCAAGAATTTGAGAGCTGTACATCTGAAAGGAGCAAATGTGATAGTGGTAATAAGTTCTTGCACACCACACGGAGGAAGCCAAATGAGTCAGCTCACCATAGCTTGAGTGCCATACGCTAATGCAATACCCCCAAAATATGGATCTGCATATGGGTATGCTGATCGAGCCTGGAAAAATCAACAACAATGTATCTATACACACTTTAGCATAACTAATCTCTTCTGTGTGCCTCAAAATCCCCCAGCATCCAACCTAACCCAGGAGCAATGTCAGAATCAATCCATGACAAAGCAAGCACATCCTTCTTAGAAAGTAATGCAAACAGCACTCTGCAGTTCTTGGGATATATCCTATAGGGAAATGAAGTTAAAATGGAAAATACCATGGAATGGCCAAGCTCAAGCTGAGTGTGCGGCAGAAGGTACTCGCCAGGTGCTGGAATGCCTGTTGGCAGGACTTGCTGCTGCTGCTGTTGCTGCTGCTGCTCATCTACACTGCCACCCTCAAACCCTGCAATACCACATCTTACTAAAAAAAAATTTGTTACTGTCAGTCAAGAAGAGAAGAAAGAAGTAATGACCTCATTCCCGAAGCAGAGGTAAGGCCATCTACATTCCTTAGCAAGATTCACTGCCCAAGAGCGAACTCCAGATATGAACAAGCTTCAGATACTTTAAAGTTGTGTGATTGCCACCCCTTCAAGTAACTGGAGCTTTTTTCCCAGCACAGAATGCAAGTGAGAAAACTGTGCAAAAACTACACAACCTGAAGAAGCTGTCTCAGGCTCAGATTGAAAAACAAAGAACATCAGCCAGTTTCTAGAACACCCAATCAAGCAACTTCTGTGACCTGACATCCAGCAGACAGCACATGTTGTACCCTTTACCAGATTCTGCTTCTAGCCCCCCTCCACCCTCCCATGCTATTCCAAACGCTCAACGCCCCGCTCTTAAGCCATCTTCTTTACTCCTCCGAACCCCACCATTCCCACACTCTCCTCAGTGTCTCATACGACCCAGCAAGCACTTACCCATTTCTCGATCTCTACCCTCCCTGCTCTTCTTCTCTCCTTTTCCCCTCACTCTCCGTCTCACAGCAACAAAAAAAGTATCTATCATGATCGTCAGCTGGTCTCACTCCAAGAGAAAACGCAACGCCACGCCGCAGAGACGCGAAAACCCCCAAAGGAACCTGGTTACTACTACCAAAGAGAGAAAAGAACCAAAGAGTTTATCTGACCCAACACATACATACACACACCTGTTTGAGGTGGTATGGCTTGCATCCTTGGCGGTCGTGCAGCAGCCTCGTCGGGGGCGTCCGGGGAAGCTGAAAGCGGTGCCTGCATCAGGGAGGGAGCCACACCAACGGCGGACTGACTACTACTACTACCTCCTCCTGCTCCTAGTCCTTTTTGGCTTTTCTTCTTCTACAACCGTTTGTCGTCGTCCTCCCTCCTTGTTTTTATGAGGCTTCCAAAGCCCATCAACTCCTCCTCCTCCTCCTCCTCCTCCTCTCCCGTCTCCTCCACCACCTGCTCCACAACTTGCTGCTGCTGTTGCTCCACCAAACAACAACAGCTTTCTCCACCACCCAGCAGAACCCACAGGCTTCTCACCAAATTCCACCACACCCATGTTTCACCATCACCCAACCTGCCCACTCCTCAACTCCTACCATTCCCCACGCCATACCAATACTCTTCTCTCTCTCTCTCTCTTTCGCTGCTGTCTGTTCACTCCTTCCTTCCCTCCCTCCGTCCGTCCCTGCCGTTTGCTTTCCAAACCCCGGGCCAAAAAAAAAAACAAAACAAAAGAAAGCGCACCAACCGCAAACGAAAGTATCTCTACTGCACAAACTTGCCTCCTTCAATTCAAAAACCCCACCCCCAAAAACAAAAGCAGCCACCACTTCCCATGCCCTAAGCTAGCTCTCTCTCTCTCTCTCTCTCTCTCTCTCTCTACACACACAAAAACAAAGATTCTCGATCCAAAGCCAGTACCGGCCAACTCCCTTTTTCGTCACACAACAACACCACACCGACTAAGTTACCCCAACTCCCAAAGAGATATGCACGAGACTAGGTACTGAAAAACAAGCCAGCCCCGAAAAACCAAAAAAAGCAAGGGAGAAAAACACACACACATACACATCCACCAGGGCCGCGATGCGCTGCGACGGGGTGCGCTGCACTTGCGATGCGTTGCGTATGCATACGCGTACGCACCCCAAACCCCGTCTCTCCCCTCTTTCTTCTTCTTCTTCTTCTTCTTCTTTTGCAGAGAAAGAAAGAGACAAACTACGAAAGGTGGGAGGAATTATTAGTAATGAAAAACTTATGGATGAGGTTTTTTTGTGTTTTTTACGGAATATAATATATATATGTCCTGTATTTACCAATGCAAAATACAATCACCAAACTTCTTATGCCTAAACTTTCTTTTAAACTCTGTCTAGTGTTCCTCAAAACTATTCACTACCTTTGTGGTTAACGTAATAATTACAGAAAAGCCTGCACGGTTTTTTATTGTGTTGTTTCAGGTAGCATTACAGAGTGTAATACGACGTGGACATTTCAAAAAATTGTAATGCCCATGGACGCAGGCACTTCCTTGTTTTTTTTTTTCTTTCTTAAAGCCCATTGTCGTTTCTTCTGCGACACTTGGTGGGTATCTGATGAGTACCCATCGGGTATCACAGGGAAAAAAAAAACATTTGAATCCATGGCGGTTTTTATATTGTGTAGAGCCCTCAAGAGCAGGCTTAGAAGAATTTGCCTTGTAAGGCCCTTATTCCAATAAGGCCCACCCCATTGGGCTTTGCCCTACACAAACAACCCTTGATTTCGGTGTCTCAAGTGGATTTTATCCCCGTAGGTAGATGTGAACATCTATTGGTGGAGTTCTATGTAAGGTAATACCCGAGGAGTAGGGCGGTCCTGAAATGCTCACCCGCCTGACAATCAGGGTGTTTTTTCTCCGACATAAAACACCAGCAGAAATTTATTTTGAATAAAAATAAAAATACCCAATGGGTATCCACTGGGTATGACATAAAAGTCCTAAAAGAAAAATACCCGCCGGAGAGGGACATTTTGCTTTTCAAAATGCCCAGCCCTATGCTGAGCAGAAATTCCTCTGGATAAGGTGGCCTCTGGATACACAAGAAATTTTCTGCCAGAGCTTGCCGTGTATTGAAAGTAACTTATATGTTTGTGTTTTTCTGTTGGTGAGTTTTGTTCCTTTGATCCTTCTCTCTTTTGGGCTGTGGTGGATATAGGTATATAACTCATGTGTGTGTGTGTGTGTGTGTGTGTGTACGTTCTTGAAGAAAATGATGATGAGTTTGGTGCCTTGAGTTTGTTTTTGGGACTGGCAAGGTACTTACCAAGGGGGTTTTCAAAGGCATTTTTTGGAAGTGGGGAAAGGCTTCCCATTGTTGGAGTGAGGGGGTAGGGTAGGGAGGCTGGGGAACAAGGGCCAAGGAAAACCTTGGTCTCCTCCTCCTCACCTTAGCACATTGGGAACCCAAGAAAAAGAGAATGGCGATCTTGGGGGATTTCTTCCATGGGATTTTCATTACAGGTTTAGGTACTAGGGGGAAAAAAAGAAATAATATTTAGAGGTGAAGAAAATAAAAACTGTTCATATAGGTATATCATATTGACAGTAATTCCTTTCCCAAAAGAATCAGATGGAGGATTGGGGGGGGGCGGGTGGTGATGGATCGCATTGTATTTTTTCTGGACTCGAAGTTGCACTAAAACTTAGGTATTCCACCCTTCTACAGAAACAATTCACCCCAGCTCTTTCTTTCTTTCTTTCTTTCTTTGTGGGTGTGGATTTTGGGAGAGCTTTTATGCCTTTGTTTGTTGGCCAAGAGCACGACAAGAAATGGAACGCGGGCTCAATCCGGAATGGATTTAGGGGTAGCCAATGGGAACGTCACAACTCACCCGCTCGCCAAAGGGGGGGGCGGGGGGAGAGCAGAAGAGTGGACTTTTCAAAACGGAAAGGTGGGAAACGTACTGACACGCGGCGGTACTTCATTAGGTATATTTATTATTTTAGAATTTATAATGTCTATTTACCTGTTGCTTGTGCTTTTTAAGAAATTACTCTACCCGCACTATCCTTCAAACAAAGGGGCGAGTTTAAAACTTTATCTTGGTAATACTATAATAAACAAGATAGACTAAATTTTTTAAACTCTTTATAGGCTGGGTAAACAGGTAGGTACGTTAGCCCCCCTACGATTCTTTTTTTTTTCACTTGGGAGGCTCCTTGATAGAGGGGGGACGCGTGGGCCTATCTAGGTGTCCAGGATTCCATTACTTACCTACCCACCTACTTAGGATGAAATAGGGTAGGCTATTACCTCGTGTGGTTTGAATTTTCTGCTCCTGAAATAGTGGGCATGTCTGTCCTATCCTACCCCCTAGGTGACATTAATTTATTACTAGGGGGTAACCTTAGACATAGCTATAATAAGCAAAGGGCGGCAGCCCATACCTATACCTACCTACCTAGCCCACGTCGTGCTACTTACCTACTACCTAGGGAGGAGACACCTAATTTTCTTTTATTTTTTCATTCCACTTTTTTTTTTTCCTTTTTTCTTTTTGTTGAGTGCTACTTAGCCAGTCAGCTATCTTTTGATAAGTACCGGATTGTGGGGATGATGGGGGTCGGGGTGGAGGGGATTTCCTTTCTTTTTCTTTTGATCCAGAGGTCTTGTTCAACCTTTTTTTTTACTGGCGAAATTTCGCCAGAAACCGAAATTCAAAATTCAACAATGAATTGTTTTTAAAGGTTTTCAATCGCCAGAAGAAAGATTTTTAATTTTTTTGAATCAAATATATAGAAAGATGGTTAAAGAATTGGACTTTAGATTTGATTTATAGCCATATTCGGCTAAATATTCCTAAGGACCATTGCCTATTTATTCTACACCTTTTCGATGGATGGTCGCCACTGTGGCTCCAAAAGAAAATTCCTCAATAGCACAATGGTCTTGTTTTGAGCTTGGGGGCTGCTGGGCTACAAAGTTGGGGGTGCAAGGTGCCCACTATTCCTTTCCCGCCTCCCACTTTGAAGGACATGGAGGCCGGTCTGTACAAGTTTACCAGTGTTGATAAGAATAGGAGACAGTATGCGAGGGTATTGCCCTCAGAATGAGTTGTCCCTGAAATAAGCGGCCCTTAGGCTCTGAAGTAACGCTCCACCCAAAGCAGAGCCAAGGTGCGCTTGTTATGGGAACGCACTACACTCTAAGGCTATTGCACCCTCTAAGAGGATTGTTAAAGGCAAGGCACTCCCAGAATATGTTGTTTTAAGTAAATTACCATGATACCCGGTGGATATCCTGTGGTATTGTGAGGGAGAAAAAAGCTTGTCGGAGCAGTGATTTCACTTTTCAAAACACCTCATCCTGTAGGGAGTGGAAATACTGCTGGATAAGATGCCCTCCTGGCACACTAGAAATGTTTTGCAGGAGCTTTACATAATAGTACAAGTTGTAGTCACTGAAAAGTCTGCGTTGGGGATTCTTTGATGTTTCCTCACCTAAACCACTTAAGGAGGAATGAGATTTTTGGCCTTTTCTTTGGGTACTTTCACCTATGGGTTAAGGAGAATTTAATCCCTTTTTCAGCCAAAGTTGTTCAAAGTTGGTTTATCATGCAGAAAAATATTTTGAAACCTTTTTTTTTTTCCAAAAATCAATTGGCGAAGCAATAATAACAAAGGGTGTGTCACACTCTGGCCTTGCCATTTACATTAAAAAGTATCTTAAGGCAAAAGAAGAATTATGGAAATTTGAATATTTCACCATGCAAAAATATAATCTTGAAAAAAAAACCTCCAAAGGAAACCAAAAATCCTTCAAGATATTAAAACTCTATAACTAATCTCAAGTTTCAACACAAGCCAGAATATCATCTTTCAAAAATCCTTGTATAAAATTGACCTACTACCTAGGGGCCAAAATCCATTAAGCTACTTTTACTCTATAATGAACCTCAACACAATATCCTTGCCTTCGTAGACAAAGCTGACAAAGCTCACCATGTACACCAAAAGCCATATTTAGCAGACAAAGAGTACTTATTTGGTGAAAGTTGTGGGGAAGTTGATTAGGATCAAACCGATGTTGGCTGGTTCTAGGGTTTCAGCCAGGTTCAGGTTTGAGTCAAAAGAACCAACTCCAATAGGTTTACATGGACTTGGAAGTGCCTAACAACTGGATTTGACCATTCTACATGGACCTCAACTTGGCCTTAAAACCAAACCCAACAGGTCTACGTGGACCCAGACCCAGCCAAGAACCGAAGTTGCTGAGTCTTAAAAGTTTTTTGCAAGGTCCTGGTTTTAAGGTTAGGTAGGTGTTAGGGTCCTAAGTTTAGATAAGATTTTAGATTTCTAGGTTTTATGATCTTGTGTCTAAACTCTAAGTCCTAGGTCCTAGCCTTAAGGCTTAATATATAAGGGCATCCTCAATTGTAGCACTAAATTGATTTTTACACAAATATTTTATGATGTTCCTTAGGCTGTTTTCCATGTTGAATAAATACCCGAATAGGGCATGTGTGGGTGGAGATCATTGTCTCTATGTTGTTCCTTATTGTTATTATTGGGAACATGTTGAGGAACACTTTGAAAAATTAAAGGAATTGATGGGAACAGCATGGCATTCTTTTGAGAATTTGGTGAAACACAAAAATCCCCCAAAAAATGAAAATTGTTTAGAAATCAAACTTTGAATTGTCCCATAGAATAAGCCAAAACCAGCCCCCATTTAAATTTGAAACTAGAGGTTCTTATAAAAGTTGAACATGTCACAAGTGAAACCTTCATCAAGAAAATTTGACTTGACCCTGGAACCCACAAGTTTTTATTTTTGAAAATATTCCCTAAACCCAAAACTGGTGGGTCTTCAATTTTTTTTTTTGAATCCTATAAACCCAGACCCAATGGCTCTTGCAAAAACTAAGAACCGACCAAACACTATATCAAATGACAAGGGATAGGCAGTTCTTTACTTTCATTGAAGAACCTCTGGTTCTAATAAATAAATTAGAACTGTCACAATTGAAGTTCAACACATAAACTAAACCAAGAATCTGGGTCCTGTTCTTTAACAAAATAAATTCCAGTTCCAATTTTGAAATCAAACTCAGTTCTGGTCCGTTTCTTATGGTGTATTCACACTTGATGTTAAGTCAGTGTTAAATGAAAATTTAGGTGGCATCCTAAGTGGCACCCAATGTTAAATGAGCGACAGCTTAATGTTAAGTGAATGTTACCTTAACATAAAATGTTCATGATAAGTAGGTGTAAGTCCTAAATGACTAGCATGGTGTTAGGGTACTCAACACTAGAGTCCCTAACACCAAATTGTGAATGGACCTTTAGTAACCCAGACTGGAACTAGCAGTTAATCTCCAATTAACCACCGGTTCAAAAACATGTATTTTGGTTTAGATTTTGATTCCACACAAATAGAAATGAGAACCGATTCCATTCTAATTCCTCTGAAAAACAAAATCTAGTTCCAGTTCAGGTGCTGAAAATCACATCCAGATTTCTGGTTTGATTCTTACTAACCAGAACTAGAACCAACAAGTGCTCAGTTTGTAAATACATCTATTTGTGTGAGGATTTGTCAAGGGTGTGTGTGCTCTCTGTATAAGTTACCTATTTTCCTATGTTCTTCTAATTCTCAGTTGTTCATAAGAAGCCAACCATCTTGCCCTACATTTGCCGCCTTGCTCACTTTTACTTTCCCTTCCGTTTTTTCTCTCTTTTTTTTCCCCCACCTGGGATTATTACTATTGCTTACCAATTCTTTTGGAATCACCCTCTTTTGATGAGTCATTGGAGGATAAGGATTGGAGGATTGGACTGCCAATTATGATAGATGAGGAACTGTTCACATGGAGCCCCACATATACACACACCATCACCAAGCCATCCCCAACAAGCAGGCTTGTGAAGGAACATCCCCTTTTTGTTTTTCTTTTTTTTTCTTTCCACCTTCATTAATTTTTAAATTTTAAGTTCCGCCTAACTCGGAGACCACCTCTTCTTTAAAAGTGTTAGTTAATTTGTATTCTCTTTTGTATTCTAGTAAGGGAACTTCCATCAGCAGTCTCATCTCCCCCATCCCTCTCGGATTTGAAGCAGTATGGGGGAGGGGCTTGGCTTGGATGGGGGGCTTGGATGATTCGAATAGATTCACTGTAGTGTGGCGTGGACCCATTTGGACTTCTTTTTTTAGCAGATTGTCCCTGGGCCTACAAATAATGTACTACTCTTGGTGGTTAGATAGCATTGTGGGTACAATCCAGGGACGGTGGCAAAGAAAATTTTATATCCAAATGTCTACAGTTCGACACAATGAGTAAAGTAGTGTTGAGTGATTTGGGTGGGAGGGGAAGAGAAGGGGGGAGGGGGCGGGTGGTGATGTGTGGGCTTGCTTTCTGTCTGAAATTTCAAAGCTCGAATCAGAAAGCATTTCTTGAAACTCATTGGAAACCAATGAAGACCGGTTGTGGAATAACAAGCTTGCTACCATCCCAATCATTGCAAGCCAAGTTTCAGTTGCGTGTATATGCTATGACACAAAAACTTCCAGGAGTTCAGGTCAATTGGCATTAGCTTGATCTTGAGCCATTTATGTTGTAGAGAATGTGCCCTAGGCAGTGCAGGCTGCCTCGAAATGACTCCTCACGATGAGGAGCCCTAATGATGAAGTAGAAGCCCCAGAATGCTCCCCCTAGGGCATAAAGCTTCATCCTAAGTAGGTCATTAAGAGTGTTAGGTGGTTGTTTTACTTTTTATGAAAAACTTCTGGTTCCAGTGCTGCAACTTCTCATAGGCAAGGTAAGGTAAGGTTCTAGGTACTTTCTTCTTCTGAAAAGAAATTGGACCCAGTTCAGTTTCAAGTGCCACAAGCGTTCGGCGACTTTGCATCCCGGTCTTGTTTTCTGTTTTTTTTTAAATTTTAGCCGGTTCCAGTTAGTGGGTGAATTCAGATAGCTTCTGAGTAACCTCCAGGTTAGATTCCAAAATTCAAAGCACCTAAAACTACCTTTGTAAATGAGCCAGAAAGTCATTCCACCAAAATTAATTTATTACAAAGCTTTCACATGAATAAAGTAGAAACTACTTACACTAGTATTCATATCTAGCGGTTGTGAAGTTTTTTTTTCTCTCTCATGTCATTTGATTTCATGTTTCATTCACTTCTATTTGCCACCCTTAATTTTTCCCTCAAACATCATCTAATTCCTCCCTTGCACACCTTCTAATTTTGTCCTCAACATACCTTAAACTCTGCCCTCAAACACCTGTGAGTTTTGCCTTCACACACACCGCCCGATCATGGCAGCAACAAGAACCCAAAGCCTCAACATATTCAACACACACATAAGGCCCTTTTCTTTTCTTTTCTTTTTGGCACAAACGGAAACAAAAATCCATTGCAGAACAAGAAGAACCAACGCACGCAAACCAGAACTGGGTCAACACCTCAACCCAGTCAGCCTATCACCTGATTTTACACTTCCTAGGCACTTGGTAACACCATCTAACCTTGAGGTCATTGCGAGCACAAATAGGAAACTGTGAGCACCAAAGCCGATCAAACTGGGTCAATAGCTCAAATCTGACCTAAAAAGGAGCTTTGTCAATCTCTGATCTAACTTTATTCCAATGAAATATACTATGATCTATCAAGCCATCCCAAATGGTACACCCAAGTTTAACATCACTCCACTTAACATTGTTGCAAATTTTGTCATTCATGTCCAACCAGATGGCCCAAAGTACTAGGCCTCTAACTATTGTCCAAATGCAAGAGAACTGCCTATAGGCCTTAGGCAGCTTCTAAGTGAATAGGCATTGCCTTGTATCAAAGGCCTTTTTTTCCCTTCTCCTTTGCAATGGGTCTAAGAGACTACGAATGATGGTGAAGGCCCATTCCCAAGCAGCTTTGGCCTTAGGATAGTTCCCAAACCTATGAACCATAGTCTGGGGGTTGTCTTGGTTGCAAGAGAGACAAGTTGTTGCTACCTCTTGGTTGATCCTGGCATGCCACACACATTCGCAACTATTGCTTGATGCCACATCGTTCACATTAATCATGCCTCCTTTTTTACTCTAGCTCCAGCCATACATCTGCACATTTCATCTTGAATGAACTTGGGATCACCATGGGCCACCCTTTTGCTACATTCTTGCTTAGTTGTATTTTGGGTTGAGCCAACATCTTCCTCCCTTTAGCAGTAGAGAAATCTAACAAGCTCCTATCATCCTCCCGAATCAACCTTGCAAGATCATATCTTGGTTCTAACACCTTCCCCCGAAAAATTAAAAAATGTCTTTTCCTATTGAACCCTTTGAAAGATTTAGTACTCTCATTCGCTTAATGATCCCACAAGTTGGGTTGGTAGAACTAAAGGGTTGATGTTGAAAGATTTTAGCATGTGGAGCCATTTTGTACAAGATCGTGCCTTCAAGGATTCCTAGTTCTTCCACCATGTTTGAGCATCACGGCTGGAAGTCTTGTGTAGTTGCAAAGACCACACAAGGGTTGGGGCCTTCCTCATTTGGGAAAATACCCAACCAGTCTCCTTTTCCTGTTTGGGTAATAAGACACTTAAGCTCTTCAACCTAATGTTGTGGAGGGCTCAATATAATTTTATTCCATATCACTTTTTCAACCTCCTCAAAACCAAACATTTCTCTTGCCTCCTCCCAAGATTTGAAACCACATTCTTTCACATTCCAAAGGTCAACAATCTTTGAAAGACTGTTCCTATGTAATTATGTCTCAAAATTGAAACCCCACATTCTCCCGCCTAAACTAAGTAGCCCACCAAATGTTCACATTCCTTATTTCTTCTAACAATGGGGGGACATTTGCTAACCTTTTTAAGCAATGATTTTCATGATCTCACAATCCATGCCCAAACTTTGGATCCTAGTTTAAACACTAGTAAATCCTAATATTGTAATATTATTTCCATCACAATTTTTTGTTCTTATACATATTCATGTTTAATTATACAAATATATATATTATAAATCCATACATAAGCCGAAATGTTTCAACAACCATATTCTTCACGACCCAAGTATTTGCATAGTTATGAATCTATCATAATTTTGCAACAATTTCCTTCTCGTACTAATATGAAGGAAAGAAACAATCAAATCAAGGAAAAAATACAAAAAACAAAAGATCAAATATCATAGTTCAACAACTCTATGTACATCCTCAAAATTATTCTATTTCCATAACTATTATTCTACTTTTTATCTTTTCTGTACTCCTAGTATTGGACAATAAAAAAAACTAATTAAGAATGAACTTCCAAAAAATATATCCAGATTCTCCTTAATCTTCAACTTTCCCATCTAGAACATCATTTGAACTCCTCCTCATTAGTCCTAATCTCACCTACTTTATATTTACTAAACCTATTATGTCCAACCTATCTCAAAATAGACATCACAATGCTTATTTCTTATGCTTATTTGGTCTAATTACTACAATATAGTCTTGCCTTTAACATTACCCCCCCTATATTTTGGATTTTGTCTTTGAAATCATGTTCAAGATATATGTACTAAAATAACCCATAATCTACATAATAAACTTTCTTTTATTCATGTTTACTCTACAATTGTCTACTTTGTAGCTATACCCTATGATTCTATAAACTATTGTTTTTTCATTAGATGAATTTTTTCAGTTTGTAGAATTTGCTATAGTTGTTATTGTTGTTATATTTTTGTAATGGTATATGTGTGGCCATTATCTCCCTCCTCTTGTGAAGTTGCTACTATTGCAATTACTATAACAAAATGGGTGGTTAGAGATATTTCAATAGCTATAACATTGTCTAGTAACTTTGTGTGAACAAATACATGTTGTGCTTCTTGTTATGTTGAAACTTCTACTAAGACATGCTCTTCAATTGGTGTTATAGTTTATTCATCCACAACCTCCTTTGTAGTATCTCCTCCCCACAAGTCTATAGGTGAGCTTGATTGAACTTCTTAAACCTCTCCACTTTGACCTACTTCATACTGATTCAAATCTAAAGTATTGAAATTGTCCTTAGGAGTTATAGAAGGTGAGTCATATTTGAACTTTGGATATGTTTCTCCAGGTATATTTTAAGCCTTCTTCTAGAGCTAGCTTCATCTGCTTTGTGCTCATCAAACAAGGTCTATAATTTTTTCTAAAAAATATTTTTAATTAAGTTGCAGCATGTGTCAACATTATATGCATGCATTTGTAAGGACTTCTATTTAATCCTCAAAAATTTGTTCTACATCAGCGAATTATCATATTATTTCAATATGTGCTTGGACAGATATGGCTCCATGGTTTGATTAAATTCACAACTTTGTTTAGCCTTGTTACATCTTGTTGCAGCTTTTGGATCGATCTATTACACACAACCTGGGTTTTGTCCTTTCACATAGCTTCATCCCGTTGATGCACAATACTCTGAAGCTTCTCATTGAGTTTCATCATTTCTATCTCATGTACTTGCACCTAGGTTAAAACATAGTCAAAGGAGCCACAAAAGGCATATAATGTCAAATGTTGTCATAAAAATTAGAAATTTATTTATTTATTGACATTTAAAACCATGGATATCATGGCACATAATTCTTTTTTAACACACATGAATGTCGAGAAACTCAAATTAAAAATTCATTTGATCCAATTTTAAGTTGTTTAGTTAATGATTTTTGAAAGTGAACAAATTTGCCATTAAAAAATAATAGTTTTACAAAGGACTTTCAAAAGACTCATACAATAGAAATAAGTTGATGGTAAAAAATATGAAATGATAATAACTTATTAAAAAACATTCACAATTTGAAAAATGTGGAATTCTCAAACTTTGAAAATTCAAAATATATACATTTCAAATTTCAAACTTTCAAACTTCAAAAATGTTTTACCACATATAAATGGGGTATAATGTACATGATGTATTAATATATTTTTTTATTACATTAAATTCAACTTTAAAAATTAAAAGTTTTTGGTATGATTTCAAATTATCATCACTTTTCAAGATGAAACATAAAATCTGTAAGGAGTATGTATATTTTTACAAATTCATATTTATTTGAAAAAATAAATAAATATTTTTTTTGACTTATTGGGGAAATTTTAATCATTTGTCACAACAAGTTGCAAAAAAAAATCATTCAAACATTCATTTGTATGAAAAAATTATTTTGGGGGAAAAAAAAATGTAGGACTAATGTAACACTTGTAACTCCTTTGATATCGTTTTGACCCACCTATCATTGGAGACTCTACTTGTCTCTTTGCAGTCTAATCTTCAAATTGTTTGTTTTTTTTTTCAAGGCCCAATATTTGGCATCCTCTATCCTAATTTGCTTTTAACGAATCCCTTTCTCCCTTGATTATTCCATACAAGTGCATCTATTGTTATAGAGTTGCATTCCTCTATTTTACCATAATAAGATCCATCTACAACTGGTTCAATTTTTTCTCCTTTGTTTAAAGTGTCTTATTAATTTCAACTTCAATTGCACGGATGTGCTGTTGTAAATCTTGCACTTCATGTTGTGCAACTACAGTTTGAATCTCCAACTCCTACTTTTCTATTCCATTCTTTTCATGCGGCAATTTGAATCCTAACAACTCAATTGTGGTCTACTCCAATTTCCTACTGCAGTTTGCCACATGCTAGAACAATCTTGCAATATGTAGATCCTTTTTTGCCTCCTAACGCAATGATCTTTTTATGTGTGAGTTTTGAAAAATTGGAATTATGCCCCTAGATGTTTCTACAAATCGCCCTACACTCCTATATGTGCCAAATTTATCCCTTAACTCATGCACTAAAAATGATGGTCTACCTTCTTGATTTGCAATTGGTTTTATGGTTTATAATTGAACCTCTTGTTGATTATGTTGGGGAGATGATGAATGTGATGGAACCACCTAGTTGGATTTCTTTTTGGAGATATAGATATCTCCTTTTAGTACTTTTGTGGTATGTCTAGATTTGTAGGTGATGGAACTTGTTGAGCAACATAACCCTTCGACTATGGTTCATGTTTGGCCACATGTTCTGGGTTTCGCATTTCTATAATTGGTGCAAGTAATTGTGCCTCCTCTTAAGGTTGTTGTGGTCTTGGCATGATGTGGGATATCATGATTTATGGGTTGGGAAGTGCTCTTCGCACCTACTTCCATCTTTTGACCATTAAAGGTCTCTCCTCTTCTTCGAATCTTCTACAGTTATCTACTCCCTAGCCCACATCTATTTTGGTGATCTGCTAGATGAAGCAAAAGGTCATTTAACTTATTGTAATTGTTTTTTCAATTATGAGGTATTGACCCCTAATGTAGAAGCATAATGTACTCAAGTGGGTACATCTTCTAGTGGAATTTATTGAGTTATGTTAAGGAAGAAATGGAGCATCAAAATCTCAATAACTAATGTTGAATGATAGGCATCTTTCTTTGGATCAACCTTGATTATTCCCATCATGATCTTGGTCTAGAAGGTTGTTCATCTCATCGGTTCCCTCTATAGTTGCTTAAGCAAAATGTCTGCATGATCTATTGCCTTTCCTTATAGAGTTGTCATGATTGATATAACATTTCTATTACTAAAATAATAGATATTATCCACTTGGTAAATGACCTAAATGAGTGCAGGGAGACAAATAACATAAGGTGGCTTCATCTTACTAACATTCCATTATTCTGTCTTTGCGTATGTTCTTGGCAGGGTAATATGTTAAAACATGGCTTTTGGAGTTTGTTTGTCTACCTACTTCTATTCTTTCCAACCTTTATTGGAAATCTTGAAGACATCTACATCAAATGTTTATCAATTGCAATAATTTTCTCTCCCATTTTGCATTTATATTTTTTCTTGTAATTTGATAAATGTTGAGAAACTCCACCAACCAATCATGGCATGGTGTTCTCCACTATAATTCTAACAATCCTACCAGTCATGCTCTAGACACCCATTTTTTTTCATCTTCTCCCATTTTTACCTAGGTTGTAATTATTTCTAACTTTTGAATACATGGCTACTCTACTAGTGTGAAAATCAACCTTTTTGGTTCTGGCGAAAGCACATACCTAGCTTGATGCACCATTATATTACTTTTCTACTTCTTCTTTACAAATTTATATGAACTAGGTTTTGAAGAACTTAGAATAGTCAATGGTGTAGATTTTGCAGCTATTTGTGGTGTGAGAGCTATCACTTGTCTCAATGTTTGAAGAAAGTGGAGGTTGTCTTCATCCTCGCCCTCTGAATCCATTAGCACTATTGTCTCTACTTCCACCTATGGTTTTGAAATTCTATGTTCTTTCAAAAAACATAACCACCTCTCAATGTCACTCCTTGTTTGCATGTCGTAGTTCGTAATGTGACTTCAATCCTTTTCCCAAGATCATAGTTTGGAAAAGACTCTAGAGATCAAACATGAAGCAATGTTGGATTTGTAACTCCGGAATGTGCAACATGGCCCACCTCTTGCATTTGCAAGTCTATAACAAGCATTTCATGTGCTTCTTGCCCTCTTTGACGGATTACATTTCTAAGCTATTATTCTTTCTTTCAAATAATTTTTAAAAAAAAATCTACTAAACTTTTATCGCTCATTATAATTTATCGTAATGCGTGAGGATTAGAAGAGTTAAGAAAAAATTATTCACAATCAACATCATGTCAATTTGGCACCACTACCTTTTGTGGCCCTTGATGTGTCATTATACCCATTAAGGTTTTGGGATTTGAAACAGTAAATCTTGCATCCACCTATCATTGAATTTTTTTCATCCAATTTGACCTTCACAAGAACGTCAATCAATTGTTGCATAAAAGTTCCATCGATTAGTACCATCTATACCATAAACATAGATTCATCCAGATGCCCTTCTTCCTTATCATCCATCTCAATATCTCTTTGTCCTTCCCAATACATTGGTTTAAGTCAATCTATAGTCTATGTTTCTTCATCCAAAAATTGGTAAGGTTTCAAATTGTTCACATTTACAATTATAAGGTTTGGGTCAAACTTATTTAAGGTCACTAAAAGCACAATGTTATTTGGTAGGTAGAACTATACTATGTATGGACTAATCCACTTCTTGGTAAATTTCCCAAGATGTGTTCTTTTTCCTTTTGGAAATCAAAGTACATTATCTCCAAACTTGAATTTTTTTTTGTATACTTCTGCTGGCTCCATAGAACACGATTCCATTGTTGACTCCCAGTAATCTCCTTGCCCTATAGTTTGTTAGTATGTAGTTTACCCAACTCTATTAATCTACTAGTTAATACTCTAACAAGATTTGCATCTATGTGTCCCCATTAAATGTCAGTAGAACATATTCTATGGCCATGAAAGGATGTAATCCATAGACTGGCTAGTGTGGAATATACCCTATAACTACTTTATAAGCTATTATGTATGAGAAAAACATAGTGGGTAAATAATCATCCCAATCTACCTTATTCTCACTAACTTAGTAATGAAATTAACAATGAACTTGTTTGTTGATTTTGCATGTTCAATTTCTTGTGGATAATAGGTAATAAAACTCAAATGTTTTAGTAAGAAATGATTAGTAAGATACTTAATAGCATCATTAATGAAATGAACTCCTAATTTGTTACTAGGGTTAGTGGACATCCAAACTTAGTTAAAATACATTCATACAGAAACTTTGTTGTGATAGTAGTAGTGTTGGTTTTAAGTGCCTTAGCCTCCACCCATTTGGTAACATAATATGTGGCTACAAGAATGTATTCGTTATTTATAAACCGTCCTACAGGTTTGATTGATCCAACAAAATCCAATACCCAGTTTATAAATGGTTCCTTTGGTAAAAGTGTAACCAATTCAACCAAACTCTGCATTGCTAAACCTCCAACTCTTTGGTATGCATCAAAAGATTTACAAAATTTAGAAGCATCATTAAATAACTTGGGCCACCAATATCCCACATCAAGAATCTTCTTTGTAATGATGTTTACTACAAAATGGCCTCCACCAAATCCTTCATGAAGCTCCTGTAGTATCATCTATGTTTCATCTGTGGTTACACAACATCTAAATTTGTTGTTTTGACCCATGCGATACAAGATGCCTTTCTGTAAAATAAAAAGTTTTGTTCTTTTTGTTAACCATTGTTTTTGTTTATTGGTCAATATCCTAAGCATTTATCCCATCTGTAGGTAATTATTGACCTCCTCTAACCATACTAGTTATAACATGAACAATGCAACATCTGTAGTTTGATTAGGTGTCCCAGTCAACTCTGTAAAATCCATAAGTCTAAACAATGCATCAGCTACTATATGTGTACATCTTGGTTTGTATATTACAATAAACTTATATTCCAAAAACAATAATAACCATTTAGCAATATGTCTTGAGACCTATACTTTGTTTACTAAATAGACCAAAGCCATATGATCTACATAAAAAACAAACTTGTTATTGAAAAGGTAGTGTTTAAATTTATGCAATGTGAATACCATTGCTAATGCTTCACGTTTTGTGGTATTGTAATTATTATCATCACTATTTAATAATCTAAAAGCATAAACAATAGGTTAATCATGTTTTCTTGTTAGATTGTAAACTAACATGGCACCTATAACTAATAAATATGCATATGTATGCACATGAAATTCAACATCCCAATTAAGAGATATCAAAATAGGTCCTTTTACATACTTATGTTTAATCAACTCCCATGCTGCCTAACATTCTACGTCCACAAAAACCATTTTATTTTCCTCATGAGTTTGGTAATTGGGGCCATTATAAATGCAAAATTCTTGATGAAGCATCTATAGAATTGAACCATTTCATTCGTGGATACATGCATATGGACTATGGTTTGGATTTTCTTATGATCCAATAATTTACCCTTTTTGGAAACAATAAACCTTAGTATCATACTTGAAAATACCATAAAGGCACACTTATCTGGGTTTAAATTAATCCTAAACTCCTTGCACTTTTGAAAACATAGTTTAAATTTTTGTAAATGAATGTCCATATCATTGTAGATAGTGAAATCATCCAAAACAATTTTCATGAATTTGTTTAGATAATTTTTAAAGGCTCTATTCACTACCCTCTAATAAGTGGGATGGCCATTTTTTACTTCAAAAGGCATTCCTACCTAGGTAAAAACTCCCCAATCTATTACAAAGGCTATTTTGTATTTGTCCTCTAATGTTATAGATATTTGATGATATCCAAAATATCCATTTAGAAAGGAATAGATATCATGATTTGCAACTATATTTAGAACTTCATCTATGAATGGCAAAGGTAGGGATATTTTTCAGGAGCTACATTCAATTTTCTAAAATCTACACAAATTTTGAATTTTCCATTCTTCTTGGGTACTACCACAATTGGTGATAATAAGGTGGCTTCTTTTACATGTTGGATAAATTGTGTTGCTAATAGTTTATTTATATCATGTTTAATGGCTACAATGTAGTTTGGATTCATTTTGTACATGGCCTAATGTGTTGGTGGAATCGATGTATCCAACTCAATATAATGTTGTGCCTATTATGGAGGTATACCTTTCAAGTGCTTGTAAGTCCATGCAAACATGTCCTTATACTCTAGTAATAGCTTCTTCAAAGAAATCATGTTCTCCTCAATCAACCAAGCATTCACCTTGATTGTCTAAGGATTTTCTATTATTCCCAAATTGATCAACATCAATTGTTATTCTTATATTAACGTCCAATTCGCAATCTATTGTTCATGTACTCAAACCCTCATTAGTGTCTCCTCAACTTGCACTTGACCCGGGGTGTGGTGATAATAGGTTTCAAGATATTCCTTATCTTTTAGTTGACCTCGGGTTTTTTATCAATAGCGATTTCTACACTACTTCTAAAATTACAAGAAGGCTCTACTTTAACATCTGTAGTTTCTATAGTTCTCTTAGTTTGCATTGTATTAACTACCACTATTTTTAGAATTTCTAATGGCAAAGTAATTGTACCAATAGAAAATAAATCATGTTCACTAGCAAACATTTGATCTTCTTCCTCATCTATAATGCCATTTTGATAATCAAAGCATAGTAAAACCTTTGGTCTTTTCAAGTTAGTCCCTAGGTGTTTAGTCACAATTATGGTTTGGACTATATTGTTCCCTTATATTGTGATCATGTTATTTCCCCAATCATGTGTTACTTCAACATCTATGAACCAAGGTCTACTAGGCAACATGGAATAATTGGAATCTACAACAATGTTCTGTAGGATTGTAAATGTAACTATGTATGGTATGTTGTGAATGTTAGATCCTTGATAAATCTTACTAGTTTGGTTGTAGTTTGATTTGCCATTCGCAAATTATAAGGAACATATTTTGGCTTAGGTAATCCTAACCTAACTCTTAATTGTTTTATGATAATATTTACTCCATATCCCCCATCCAAGAGGACATCATCAATTGTATTTATGCCGATCTGTAATTGAATACAACCATGTGATTATTTATAGCCATTATTATTATTCTAATGTCAAGTACTACATACATGGTTGTTTTCTCATTCATTGCCCTAATGTTCATTTGTGTTTTATTAATCTTCATTTTCTACCACAAGTGTTTATTCAAATTTGGTGCTATTTTTATCAGTTGTCCAAGGTTTATGGTGTAACTGGTTTCCAACATCTGCTTACTAATATCCTAAAAATTATTTTCTCCATAAACGGTTTTACTTGGAGAAATAAAAGGTACTTCTTAAAATTTTGTTAGGTCTATAAGTTTTACTAAGCTTGGCATTCCCGCCCAACTAGTAATCCATTCTCTAGTTGAAGGAATAAGTAAATCTGGTGGTGGATTGATTACCTACATTTGTTGTATGGTTTCCACCATAGACCTCTTCAACTTTTTTTCGGCTTCCCAATCTATTGCAAATTTTTTTTTCCTTAGCTCTTGGTCTTTAAACATTTATTTTTCACTTGTCTTACTATAAATGGTAACATTAACATCCACCATGTTGACTAAGGTAGTAACTATTTTAACCTTGGATGTTGGTTTAGATTTTGTGGATTAACCTCCTTTATCCTTGAACATATTTTGCATTCACCGAATCTTGGGTAGTTCGTTAGTTTATGACCCACCATTCCACAAATATGTTAGCAATTTGAAAGGGTTTACCAACCTAAGAGGTAGCTTTAGTAGTAATTATAATAGGTTCTTCTTTCTTCTTGCTTCTGCAAATTCCCATGTTTTGGTTTGTGCAGTGACAATTAATACAATACATACTTAGCTTTGCGATTGTTAGGTTTCTCGTAGCTATGTTCCTTGTCCTTGTGGTTTGTGGTACAGAAAGTGTAATCTATGCTTCAAGCATAAAAATACCTTCTTCACAAATTAACATCGACTTTTTGTGTTGTTGCAAAGTCTCTTACTTCGTTCCCATAATGGCAATGCATAAATAAGATTGTAATTTCGATTAGAATAGTACAGTCAAAAATTTGTTAGTAGTAGGTGTTTGTAAACTATTAGCCAATTTCAATAGTCTTTCATAATACATTTCTATTCTTTTTATGGATTCATGTTTCAAGTTCTTTAGTTGTAGATAAACATGTTCATCATTCCACATTGTTTGATAATGTCTATAGAAGATTTGTTTTAAATTTGCAAATCTACAGTTGGGATTATGTTGCATAAAATTGTTACACCAATCAGATGCGTTATCTTTCAATGTAATATTGAACAAATTGGTTAGTTCCTCATCCACCATCTCATCATTAGTTTTGATAGTGGCTTTGAATACTCATACATGAGCATTTGGATTAGGTTCTTTCTTATATTCAACATAAGTCAGTGGTTTCATGAAAAACCTATAATAGGGTACTACAAATTATACATGGCATGCATTGAAGAGCATTATACCTTTCAAAAGGTATAATGAGTCTGCAATGCATTCCTAAACACATTTAGGTAGTTCTTAAAAAAAAACTAACAAGTTGATATTACAAACTGCAATTGATTGTTCTCAAGTTAAGGGTAAAGGTCGTACTAAGGAGCATTTGCGCCCCCAAATGCACCAATGATCAACACCCCTCTTTCCTTCATTGCTCTGCATTTTGTGATAACCTCTCAGCATTTGAAGTTTTTGCAGAGTAAAACTTTTGATACATTTGATCACATAATTCTAACAATGATTTGTGTTATGAAAAATGTTTGCAAAACAAAATATCACTTGGAAATTATGATATTGGTTTTCCATGAATTTGTATGCCACTGTTGTTTAACACTATGGGATATGGCAATGTTCTATTCCTTGCTCCATGCACAAATTCTATACTTCTAAAAGTTGCAAGTTTTGTGTGGTTTAAATAAGATGGTGTGCAGTCATCCTTACTTTTTTTGGTGTGGAATGACATGGCCTAGTGAGTAAGGGTATTCTACCCTTTAAAAATGTGCTATGTACATCACCTTGTTCAGTAATGTTACATAAATTTCTGTAAATTTGTAATTGTGTTGTTATTACCACGTCTCATGGAATAGTTAATGGATTGTGATCATCTTTTGGATTATAATGACTCTGTACTTGAATATGGAAATTATTGATCATTGCATCTCATACATCTCGTTCAATAAACAAACAATCTGTGAATGAATGATCTTCTTATTTATAGAAATTATAGTGAATGATGGCGATTTATAATGTCGATCTACATTTTGATTGGATCTATTCCAAACTTGTTTTCTTGGTAATAATTGATGTTGATGGCTAGGTTTAATTTTGAACTCATTAGTTTGTAATACAATCACCCAATTTGCCTTTCATATTTTAGTACCAACCATCATTATTGGTGGAATGTTATGTTCAATTCTATGCTCCTTCTTGTTTTGATACATTGCTTCAGTTACAAAAACCTATTCTTCCAAATCCTCAATCTGTAATACAATCTTAACATATTGTGGTAACACTTGTTCAACCTCATCGTTGTCTAGGTCTTCATCCCATTCTTCATGATGATGTTAGTACTGAAGTGAAACATATCACTAAGTAGAGCCTTTGTCTATAGATATTGTCTCCATTCCTCCTTGTACTTCTTGATATGTATGTAGTATCTCTTTGGATCTATACAAAATGCCATGTCTTTGGGTTGACATACTCATATTTGTTCTTTCTTGTTCCCTTTGTTGTAGATATATAGAGGGAACCTTAAATGCATTTTTTCCCCATCCCTTTAGTTCAACTTCCAAAGGTTCTACCCTCATTAGTAGCTTTGCTTGGACACTAGGTCGCCTCATTACTTTGTTAGTGAATGTTTCTTGAGGTTCCATATATGACTACTGCAAATGACATCCTATACCACTGAAGCCATTCCTTTGTCCTAGGTATTCTTGGCATGGTATATTATATATTATTTAGAATATGAAATTGCATTACATCACTTGTGAACAACAATTCTCCCTCTATTACATTTTCGTCTTTATTTTGCTGCATGGCTACTTGGTCTAACTTTGAGTTACTACTCAATTTATGTTTCTCACCATTCTATTACTTGTCTTTCGAGGGAAAAAATGCCATAGATTTAAATCCTTACAATAGTTGTTTATTCATATTTAACTTTTCGCAAATCTTCATCACCAATTTTGGATTTGTAATTTAGATAATAAACAAAATTCTTTGGAATAACCTTTATATATTTACTACCACACAATAAAACCAAAGCAATTCATACAACTCAAAATTACCCCAAATTCATCCCCAATATGGTCACCAAATGGTAAATCCTAATATTCTAATATTATTTCAATTGCATTTTTTTGTTCTTATACATATTTAGGTTCAATTATACAAAATCTGTACTAAAAATCCATACATAATCCAAAATCTTTCAACAACCACATTCCTCACAACTTAAGTATTTGCATAATTATGAATATGTCATAATTATACCACAGTTTAATTATCATATTAATATCAAAGAAAAAAAGATTCAGATCATGGAAATAAATACAGAAAACAAAAGATCAAATATCGTAGTTTAATAATTTTATGTAGATCCTCAAAATTGTTCTATTTCCATAACTATTATTTTGTTCTCTATCTTTTCTATACTCCTAATATTGGACATTAAAAAAACTAGTTAGGAAAGAACATCCAAAAAATATATCTAGAGCCTTTTTAATTCTCAACTTTCTTGCCTAAAACATCATTTGAACTCCTCCTCAAAAGTCTTAATCTCATCTATCATGTACTTATTAAACCCATTATGTCCAGCATGTCTCAAAATAGACATCATAGTGCTTATTTTCTATGTTTATTTGGTCTAATTACTACAATACAATCTTGCCCTTAACAAACACTTGTGAATATGAGAACATCCATTGCCACTCAAGTTTTCACTATTTACACTTTGATGGGGCACATCAACAAAATTTGAATTGAATTATGCTTTTCAAATTGGATTCTCTTGGCTTCGATGCTAAGATGACCCATTTACACCAAGAATGACGAAAGGATGTCTTTTGAGTCCATTAAACTTAACCCACCCACCTTTTTTTCTTACATGACAATCCTTCCATTTCATTTTCATCCTTGTGTTTTGCTCTATATCAGCCCATAAGTAATTACATTGGATAACTTTGCACCAAGTTGGATAGTTTTTTTGGAGCCAACCTAAACACTCAAAAAAACCAAAGGGAGGAAACAAGGATGGAATTGATCACCAACACCTTGCTTACCAAGGGGAGGTGCATTATGTAACAATACCTCATGTTTTTCCTCAACCCCCTAATTAAGAACTCATCAATCTTTTTCATGTCCACATCAATTCCAAAGGGGGTGCCCAAGAGTTTGGATACATTTCCTTCTTCCGCCCACCTCCACTTGCATAAAGCACACCATGGTGGCTTAGGTTGTTGGTATGCCTTCTAGTATCTTAAGTTCTTTTTCCAATTTAACTATAGGCTGGATGCTATAAGGAATTCCTCCAAAAGTTTAATCACATTCTTCACATTGTCTTTGTCACCTTTAATGTAAATCCTATGTCATCTACATATTACGATATGATCTACTAGCTTTTCCCTCTAAAAGTTTTATTTCTTGGATTGCACCCTCCCTAGGGAAATATTGAATGTGATTTCACCGTCACATTCAACACTTCCCCTACGATGACGAAGAGATATGGCGCTAATAGGTAGCCTTACCTAATTCTTCTTCTAATCTCAAATGTTTTTGTCACTTTGCCAGTTTAGTTGATTGCAGCCTCCACATTTGCAAACAACACCTTGACCATTGTGATGAACTTGGTTGTTATTCCGATCTTTCCCATGGCTTGGAAAAGAAATGTCCATGCCATTTTGTTGTAGGGCCTCAACACAGTCAAGTTTCAAAAAGACTAATGGTTGTTTTGTTCGTTTGACCCAATCAATTGTTTCATGTGCCAACAAAACATTATCAAGAATATATATCTCAATGGAAAATATGAAGTTTGATCATTGTCTATTACTTCCATAAGTAATGGTTGTAGCTTTAGTTGTAAAGTATTGGCATTAATTTTGTATGTGGTATTGAGAAGAATTATCGGGTGCTAATTGCCCAATTCTTCTCTCATGCCGACTTTGAAAATTAAGGTAATTAGACCTTTTTAATACCTTTGAGAGACTCTCCTTGACTAATAGCCTCTTGGATCATCTTATTATATTTTGTCCCTATCACATGCCAAAACCTCACATGTAAAATTCTGTCACCGCCCCATCCAAGCCAAGTGATTTATTTCTAACCATAGCTTTAGCAGCCTTCAAAAGTTCAAGTTCTATGATTGGCATTCGTAGGACCTTGTTCATGCCATCTATGAACTTGGTTGGAATTTACTCCAAAATTTCTTTCGTGGTCTGCTTAGTTTGATGAATGGGAGTTGGGGCCTTGTACAAGGTTTGATACAATTCATAGCAAGTGGCCTCCATGTCTTTGCTATCTGTGGGTATGTTCCCATCCCAATCTTTCATTGTTGTAATGAATGAAGCAATTGAACGTTCTTTGATAGCAAAGAAAAATCCCTTGCTCATGGTATTACCCTTATCTTTCCATTTGATTCTAGCTCAAATGCACTAGTTTGTCACCTTGATGTTCTCGAGCTCCTCTAGCTTTTCCCTTGTATTGTCCACTAACCTTTGCAAATATTCATAAGAGGAGTTAGAATGAAGTTGCTCCATTGTCACCCCTAGTTGAGTTTTTAGTTGCTTGTCATCCTACTTGAACTCCTTAGCTCTCACTAAACAAAAACCCTTATACCATTTCATAATTATTCTCCTCTTGGCAAAGAATATGGCCTTTAATGGAAAGTTCTCCCGCAGTTCTTTAATCTTTTCAATAGCTTCATCAAAGTATCTAATGTTCATTTTCCAATAGGATCCCTTTTTTTTTTCCCATTATGTTGATGTCACTTGAAATAGGTTGGTGGTCTAATTTGGAGGCATTTCCCTTTACAAAGTATTGAAAAGCTTTCAATATTTGACCTATACTGCCTTTTGTCATGTAAACCATGTCCAACCTAGTAAAAACTCTTACACTATTCTGTTGAAGGTTACCCGAAGAAAATTTCAGTTCATGTTGTGAGTGTGTGGGCTTTTCAATGTTTAAAACATCTTTCAATTTTTTCCATGCAACCTTCTCTTTATCTAATAGGATGTGGCCACATGTTGAAGTTTTATCCTCCATTCTTTCAACCATGTTCAAGTCTCCACAAATAATCTAGTCATAATCTTCAAGTAGGTCCAACAACATTTTTTCCCAAAGTTGACTTCTCTCTTAGGCATCATTTGGTGCATAAACATTTATTAAACCTAGATTACCTCTTGGGAGCCCTTTGAATTGAATCCATTAGGCCATGTTCCCCATAATTACCCCCTACTATGTAACCAAATTGGCCCATCATTCATGCATCAAGATTCCCATCCCACCTTGCCTCCTTTTGTGCTCTTTTCATGTGTTGAATATCCAAATGAAACTTTTGTAAACCAACTTGTAGTTCTCCTCCACATAACTTTGCCAACCTCTTTAGTCTTATCTCCAATCAACTTGTGCTCTTGGATGAAAATAAATTAGTTTAACAAAGGATGGATACCTTTTAGGTAATGCCCTAACTTTCGCGCTTCTACCTCCATGTTTAACCCTTTGACATTAAATGATAGAATATGGATTTTCATGATGCACCTGGTTTTCTGTTGTTGGGAGGTTGTTTACTCATTACCGTTCATGATTACCCTATTGTCCACCTTTCTTGAATCCCTAAATGTCCATGCTTAACAACTACCTTTTTTGCATAGATGACAAAATTGAAGGTTTTTTTCCATTTCCTCTATCCGGAGCCTTAATAGCTCTTAAGCTATGAACTCATTTCCTTTAGCTTCAAGTTGGTCACACATGCGTTTTGAAGACCATCTTTGCATAGGTATTCAAACTATGTAGTAACGTTGTTCCTGCCATTGACTTCTTTAAGCACAAATAACATGTTGGGCATCCTTAACATGGGATGGTGTTTACCAATCTAGTTTAGGTTTGACATTGCGGGAGGTTGAGTTTATAAAACATCTTCAAAGTCTTCCATCATTTCATCTTCACCTACCCATCCTATTTCTTACAAGATTTGTTATCTTTTTTTTTTAATGGGACCCATATTTAATGATGCTTTAATCTCCCAATTAGAATGAACATGAGGAGCGAGATGTGGCATTTCTCCTCCTTCAGTTGTGTTGGTCATTGATAATGTTGACATATGTTTATGTGATGTCATTTTAGGTAGAGGGATTTACATTGCAAATTTTCTAAAGTTGTTTCTTTTTGGTACTATATATGGTGGTCGTGGGCTCACCAACTTCATTACCCTTAGGTCACTACTACAAAATGTGGGTGCAGTTCATTAGTCCCCGTTCATTAAATCAATGAATTCACTACTTTCCAACTAGTCCTTGTTTACTAAAACCAATGAATTCACTCAAAATTTAGTGAAATCACTTGGCGTACAAAGACACTTTTGTTGTAATGGGTGTGTTCTTACACTAATAGTAATTAACCAAAATGTAACCATTCCATTTCCGACTACATGCGACTTGTAGTCGTTTGCAACTAGATTTGAGAATATTTATAACTACAAGACCAACTTTCAATTATTTAGGTCATTTTCACAACTATTTGATCTGAAAATTGATTATGAATCCAAATTAATATTTTCGAATCCAAAAATTAGTATTTCAATTCAGAAAATTATTAACTGATCGTAAAAATGGACATTATAATTTTGAATATTTTTATATGAATATGAAAATTTATATTTCAGCTCTGAATTTTTTTAATTTAAATTTTAAATAATCATTTGATTCAAACCTGAAATTTAAATTCCAAATTATTATTTTGGATTTTCAAAATTTATACTTCAAGTCTGAAAATTAGTAATTGAGTCTAAAAATGGACATTTCAATTTTGAATATTGTTATTTGAATATGAAAATTGACATTTCAATTCTGAAAATTGTTATTTAAATTTTAAAAAATTATTTGATCTAAAAATTGATATTTTAATTCTAAATTATTATTTTCCAATCTAAAAAATATTATTATGATTTAAGAAACTTTATTGAGTCTAAAAATTAGCAACTTGATTTTAAATATTTTAATTTGAACTTGAAATTTGATATTTGAATTCTGAATTACTATTTTGGAATCTTAGATTTATATTTTAATTCAAAAAATTATTGATTGAGTTTCAAGGGTTTTTTCTACTAGTGTTATCCATAATAAATGAATATGTTTATTAAATCTAAGTGAGACTAAATAATTATTGTTATAACATAGATTTTTATATTATATAATTTATATTCTTATATTAGAAGAAATTAATTAATTAAATTAATGTGACATTATTTTAAAATCATTGTAATTACTTCAAATAAGAACTAATTAGTATGTGCAGAATTATTTTTTAATTGAACATAATTATTCATACTCTTTAATTTATAACTTCAAACTTGAATTAAAATTTTGGAAAATTTATAGTGCAGTTAAAATAATTATTTTACTGATTTTAATTTCACGAATTATTATATAATAATATTATCTTTTTAAAAATTGTGATTAATCATCTATGATAAATATTTTATAGTAATTTTACAATAATTATGAAAATTAATGTTATGTTTAACAAATTATTGTATTTATAATCAATAATTACCAAAATAAAAAATTTACTTTACCTATAATAATTTTTACAACAATAAGTGTAATTATATAGTAAGTAATGTAATTAGTTGAATAATAATTTTTTAAAAAATTTGTGTAAGAATTTACTTTCTAATAAAAATGATTAATTCATTACTTATAATTTTAAAAATAATTATTTAATTATTTAATAAAAATTATAGTCATTAAATTAGTTTGAAATTAATTATATTATATATAATTTGATCAGATTCTAAAAAGTAATAAAATATTTTTAAATATTTTATTTATTTATTTATTTATGAGTTATGTATTATAACTTGTGAATAACTAAATAACTATTTTGTTAAATATTAAGAAGTTATTTTTTATTTAAATAATTGATATTGAATATTTGTAGTGTATAGTTTATAATTTAAATATATGTAAATTTAATCATTATTATTTTAATGATTATTTAATTATGTGATACTTGAATTGTTTTAAAATCTAAAAACTAAAAAAGTAAGGCATGAAGAAAGTTTTGGAATTATAACTTAATTTGTAAGGAGGTTGCAACTTCAAAACTTATCCCATATTGTTTGTTCTTCATTCCTATGTTGAACACTATATAAACAAGGGGGGTGTGGCCATTGAATTTCACATTAAAAAATTTGTGCACATGGGATGAGCTAATTAAAAGGCTCAACCCAAAACAAAAAAACAAATAATGCACAACTTTAAAATACTTACCTCCCCAACCTACTTATCCTATCTAGCTAAGTAGGTACCTAGTTTGACTTACCCATCTAGGTCAGCCTATGTACCTACCTAAGTACCTACCTATATGAGTAAGTATTTAACCTAGGAAGGTAGAACCTACCTACTTACTTTTTCACCTAAATAGGTAGGTAGGTAGGTAGGTAGGTAGGTAAGGATTATAAGCACCTATTTATGTACCTACCAACCTAATATTATTATTTTATTAAATTAATGTTTATGGCATTTGGCATATTTACATTGGGCCACGTGTCATGATATAAGATCATCCAAATATTTGAATTGAACGTCTTAGATTATTTCAAAATAATTATTATTATTTTATTTTTTAAATCAAATATTAAGACACATGGTAACACATGATTTGCCTTCAATTATGACCAAAATACTTACATCGTAGTCGCATGTGACAATACGTATACAATGGAGTCAAAGTATGGAATGTATTTGTTGATATTTTCTTTCATACAATACCCTTTGTCATTTACGACAAATTTATCACATGTGACTTGTCTTAGGCGATTAAAGGGATTTTAGTTGCAAAATGTCTTTTGCGACTAAAATTTAGTCACAAAGAGTAGTCGAAAATACATGTTTTTCTTCTAGTGAAAATTATGTGTGGTAGGGCATTCAACATCTAGTGAAAGGTAGTGGCCCCAATCTTCTGTTTGACCCACTTCTTGAGCAACTTCACCTTCCAATTCAACCTCCATGTATGTTGCCCCTCTTTTGGTGCCATCCACCTTCCCCTGTAATGTCAATGGTTTTGACCCTTTGGTTTATTGGTCATGTATCCTCTTTTCAACTTATCGTTCTTATGCATTTGCATGTTCTTTTGGTGCATTGTGTGTAACTGATGCTACACTTGGAGTTTGAGAAAGGATTGATTGGCCATCCTTTTCAACCAATCTTTTGGTAGGCTCATTATGTTCATTATTTTTCTATGATGTGGTTTGAAGGAATTGATTTTTCTTCCTAACCACTTGTGTAAACCCTTATTGGTCAGTCAAATGTTTTGACTTGTGCATGTTGTGGTCCAATCCACTAGCCACATTCTTCACATACTTTTGATCATTCTGCTAGGCATGTTCCTCCTTTCATCCTCTTTCTCGTCTTCCTTCCTTGGAGCCTCGACAACTTTATTTGTTATCCATTGTTTTGTGTTTATCTTTGACTTCCATGCCCCTTTTCATGGATCTTCTCCCTTTGCTTGTTGATGATTACCATTATATGAGGGGTCTTAGCATGGTTGGATGGACCAAAATCTGGCAAAAAACAACTTGGCCCAAAGTTCATTGCAAGTTTTACAATGTGCACAATGTTGACACATGATGATGACAAAATGATATCTATCCATTCTTAGCAAAAAAATTCCATATGTGATTTGTGCATCATAAAAGCTAGTGATTTATAGAAGTCTTCAAAATTTAAACTCAAAACACAATTATTTTGAAATGTTATGGACTTTTAAAAATAGGGTGTGTTTTTCCATAATGTAATACCTCGAATTCATATAATGAAAAACTTTTTTGCATTTCTTTTATTAATACATTTCCACCTTGAACCCAATTCCCTAAACAAGTTTTAAATCTATCATTGAACCAAATTAAAGTCCATTAGCCTAATTGCAATTGGCGTTACACCCCAATTTTTCAATTTCAAAAGTTCACAACTCTTGGGATTTAATGTTTTTTGCATTAAAAAAAAAATTGCACCATGTAAATATTAGAGTCTATTATTTGAAAATGAATCCCTATTAACTAAACCCGACATATGTAATAAAATATAACACTTGCAATCACACCCATTGCAAAAAAGTACCCATGTGACGTCAAAATTGGTCCACCTTACCATGCCAACACCATGAGGGTCTCTCCTTCCCCCAAATTGTGTATAGTCTTTAATTCGGTGTTCAAGCCCAAAATAAAATATGTAGATATATATATATATATATATTTGGCATTGGGTAACATTCATAGACAATGAACACCTCAACTCCACAATTTGGCCTTATAATATTCTTTTTGGCCGCCCATCCAACATCTAGGTCTAAAGCAACGCAAAACCTAGGGTCTCGCCTAGTGCTATTAATAGGGTCAACACCAAGCAGTTTTCCCATTAAATTTGCAATCACAAATTCCAATGGGTGGTACTCTAGTGAGAGCATGCGCAAAGATAACTATATTGGAAGCTTCAACCCCACTAGGTAATTAAATACTTGAATGAATGAATCCTTTCTTGATAAATGGATGTTCCCCACAATGTTTTATGTGGTGTAAGCATCAAGAGTGCTTGACTTGTTTGTTGGTTAGGAGAAGCCAAGTGACAAAGCCTCTTTCCAATGTCCATTCTATACCTCACTTTAGTAGAGCTAATGCTATGGTTAATTTCTTGGATCCACACAAACATTCACCATTTTTTTAATGAGCAGTCCTTTATGATTTATGAATGAACTTGGCAAGGCAACTTCTCCCTCTATTAGTATGAATGGGTTCACTTTTCCACTTCCAACCAGCCTTGCTATTAGTGTGTCCACTATGCCAAAAACATCCCCCATTGTGAATCCTCCATTTCACTGATTCCTATTTGTGCAACATGGCTCGAATCTTGATGGTTGGTAAAAACTTGTAAAACTTGTTTGTAAGAAGCTTTCATGGTGCCCAAGTCCAACCACACCTTGTCACTTCCTTGAACTCCAACACCACTTGTTAAATTAAACCAACTTGAAAAGTTGTCACACACAAAGCTTAACTCTTTCTTTGAAACAATGAATAGCACAACAATCCAATGTACAACACAAATCTAAATTACACATGGGATAGGAAATATAAAAAAATCACCAAAAAATAATGCATCCAAAACTCTGGATTGGTTTCGAATGGCTGGTAGCCACACAACTATGGCAAAGACTCTCATTGTCCTTGTCCCACATATGGCCCTTTCAACTCGATTCAAATGTGACATAAGAAATAACACACCTCCATTTAAAAAGTTGCATTATCTCCCATACCATCATTAAATCTAGCATCCAATTTGTTAATTTCATACAAATATTGTGAGTATCAAAGGGTTTAGGGTCATAGAACAACCACCCCTCCCACAAGAAACTCCAAACATCACTCCAACATTTGCATTTGTGACAAATAAAATCAACAATGAAAATCAACCACCTAAACTAAAGAGAGTCAAAGTTGAAAATAAATAAATAAAAATGTCCCAACACAAAATAAAACATTCACCAATAGTCTAACATTACAATGTCTTCCAAGCTTATAACCCCAAGTTTAACAATAACATCTTCATTTTCTTTCATAAAAGTTTCTTCTATTTCATGAACTTACAAGCCATTGGCACAATAACATCTTCATTTTCTTCTATTTTCATGGATTGACAGCCATTGGCTCACCCAAGTCAAGCTCAATGGCAAAGGGTTGGTAAGGTTTTCATGTACACTAGTGGGTTTGAACCTACAACCTTATTATTTGGTTTTTTCTTTTAATTAAAAATTTCAAGAAGTAGAAAACTAGCACCTACTTGCTTGTGTATGTAAGCAAATAGGTAGGCAAGGAAAAATGTAGATGGAATGAATAGCCAAAAAAATATTTCATTTACATTACAATTTCCATTTAAGGTCAAACAATTTTTCATTCATCCCAAATTGGCAGATGCATTTCAATGTGACAAGTCAAGGTCAGACATGTTGTTTATATAGTTTGTGAGATGAGATTCAAAGAAAAAACATATGGAATAAACCTTTTACTTACACCTTAATTTTAAATTGAGATGCAATTAAACCTTTTCTAAAAGCCAAATTTAATTAGTAATATCTTTATCATATTATGTCAAAATGAAATGATTTAAACTTCATTTTGAAAAGTTTTTCAAAATCTACACAACAAAAATATTAAAATTATTTTTTAAATACTTGAATTGAAAAAAATTGCATGTAAATATGGTATATTAAATACATACATGTTAAATTTTATATTATAATATGAGTTTGATTATATAATTATAAAATAAAATTTAATTTTAAAAATTAAAAATTTAAAAATAATAAATAAATTTAATATTATATTCATCTTATGCACAAATATTTGTATTAATATAATATATAACAAATAAACATTGTCATATATTATTCTAGTGACGATGATTTCATCAAAGTTGGTTTAGGTGGGATGGGCTATAATTGTAAGTTGTACAAAAACACAATTCCAAATTGCACCTTTGTTAGAAGTCAATTCCAAACCAGAATTTTTTTAAAAAAAAACATTTTACAAGTTGTAATGTTTCAAAATGTCCTTATGGAGGATCCTAAGATATCAAAAAAGAAATAAATCTTTTTATTTTTTTCAATGTTTTTTGGAATATTTGTGTCCTTTCCAAAAAACATTTTGTGTTTTTCCAATTTCATACACATGTTTATATGTAATTTCATACAAATGTAAATATATGTTATTTCATTTGAATATGTTGATAATATTTCAAGAGATTAACATTTTTTTTTCTTTGAAATTAAGTAGGTTTCCAATAAAAACTTCTCTTTAAATACATAATTCAAGGATTTAATCCCCATTTGTTTAATTGATTTAATGTTTATCCACCTAATTGCTTCCAAATTTTAATGAATTAAAAATAGGGGTGACTGACTAATTCTCCCCTTGGATGATAATAGGGCAATCTTTTGTACAATTTCAATCCTATATTTAATTTGAAAATAAGAAAGTTTTTAAATGTAAATCTTTATTTCTTTTTTGTCATTTCATTGTCACAAGTAGTGTGTAGCAATGTGGAGCCCAAGTATATAAGTGATCTTATATGATAAAGATATTGGATCAAAAAAATTATATTTCCATGGATGAATATTATGTTATCCATTTTTATCAAGTGAAGCCCACAATAAAATATTATTTAGTTTAAAAAATTATATGTAATATGTACATAATTTTATACATTATGTATTTTATATTGAATAGACATATGATTTATGATATATTATATATTATATTTTTTATGCTAAAAGAATTGGATTTTCATTTTGTTTTGTTGTAAAATTTTTAAAGCATTTTATTAAATAAAGGCAGAAAATAAAATCTGACCTATTTCTCAGAATAAAAATACAATTTTATTTCAATAATATATATCTTGGATTTATAAATATTAATATTTTTACACAATAAAGCATAAGTTGGTTTAAATCACCTTCTAATTTGTCATATTGTAATGAA
>Ga0116229_10001268_pt1 | contig 38926 bp, 22 predicted proteins | sample S1TSphgellanicum_3_FD_87313 | JGI IMG/M metagenome (GOLD analysis project Ga0116229, IMG submission 87313) | Host-associated microbial communities from peat moss isolated from Minnesota, USA - S1T2_Fc - Sphagnum magellanicum MG | ecosystem: Host-associated > Plants > Peat moss > Unclassified...
AATGATGCGCATGTGTCTAAAGGCAAATTTGCATCCAAAACATGAAGAAATGAGAAAATAGGAAACAAGAAACCTAACAAGGGTGCACCATAATCTTGAACTTGATTATATGCAACATGATAGTGGTGCCACAATTTGGAAGTTGATTTTGTTACACTCACTCCATGAAATTCATAATTATGACATTAGTGTTTCCTGTACACTCCATTCAAGCAAATTGCCATGGACAAAAAGTTGCCATTCAAGCAAAGTCACAACTACAATGTTAGACATGTAGTAATTTAGTTTTTATTAGTTTAGCCTTTTTGGGTTTATATGTTTATAGATATGATAGTCCCTAATCCACATTAGATGAAGGTTGTAACATGTAAAAACAATTAAAAATGAAAGAAAAATCTTACCTTGGAACTACCTTCCACTAGGAACCTTCCAAATAATAAAGGAAAACCCTGGGAAAAAAATAAACAACTAATCATTCAATGTTATGGCAAGAAGGTAGTTGCCTTCCTACTAATTTGATCATTTTTGTTGCAATTTTTTTCCATGGGGATCAATTGTTTTCAACCCTTTTATGCCTCTATTGAAAACCTCTTATATTGCTTTCTATGGTTATACCTACCATCCAACAAATGTTCATGAAGAAATAATACAAAAAACAAAAAACTACATTTTTCTATATCAAAAAAATTAATAAATCTATTTGTAAAGAAATGAAATTAAGAAGAAAAAATACAAATACACAAGGCATCTACCTTCCTTAGAACACATGATCATTCTATTCCAATCAACTCCAAGTACATCTCCTTCTCACACATATTCTTTTAATTTAAAAATAATAATCAAGAGAAAATGAAAAACCAATAAGGTTCCCCACCACCTTACAAAATAGGCGACTTGTTCAAGTCTCCTTCACAAATCCCTAATTAGTTGGCAAACCATTTGTTATCCACCTTATCTTCAAGGACTAATTAGTTCAGTGGCTTCATCCCTTAGTAAATGGGAGATGATAACTTTACACCTACCATTACTAATTGATAAATTATTAAGAAGCCCTTGAGATAACTCGGTTAAAGAACTTACCCACTAACATTGTCCCCTTCTACTTTGGATTCCATCTTCACAATTTACCTAGGATATTTTTGGAACCAGACAAAGTTCTACCTCCTACCATCATGGAAAGGGAGATGGTAGCTCACCCTTCTTAAGATACTAAACTCAACCCAAGGGCCCAAAATTGCAATGGATGTTTGAAAACTTACCTTGTCCAATGAACATGATTCAATATCATTATCCTAGAAATATTGAAAATGTTAAAGGGAACATCATCCATCTTGAAATGAATAAATGTCAATTGGTATATTGTTAGATGGTGATAGTAAATAGGTTAATTAATGATGGTAAAGAGGGGTTTTGCATCCAATAAAGTGTTTAGTTCCCCCTTGAGTTCATTCCACTTAGCTTTTTCTTTACCCATTTTTTGTTTCCAAGCCACAACTTATGGGTAGTTTTATATGTAGGAGCTTTTCAATATGGATGGAAATGACTTCATGTTAATGATTATTATTTGCTTGCAAGTCCATTACCTTGGCTTGCAACAATTTAACCTCACGGTAGTTATGTTCTATGTATCCCCTTAATTCCCCAATTGGTAAGTAAAATTTTCATTTTGCTCCATCTATTTGTTGAAATGTTTCCCTAAGGTGGCAACCCTCTTTAAGTGGTGTTGGAACAATAGTTCAACTTGATGCTACTTTCAAATTGCCTTGTTTTTCCTCATGATCTCATGGCATGTAATTAGCCCATTATTGAATCTAATACAACTATTTTCACAAATATTAAATAATAAGGGAAATTTATTGAATTTTTCAAAAATGTCCTTGAGAAGTATGTTTAGAAGTTTTTGGAAAATTGCAAAAAACCTATGAAAAATATGTTTAAAAGTCTCTAAAATTTTCCAAAAATATCCATGAAGAATATGTTTTAAAAATTTCCAAATTTGTTTTAGAAAATTTCAAATGTCTTCCAAAAAAATCCACGATGAATTATGTTTAGTATTTTAAAGATTTTTTTTAAAGATCCAAAAGGTCCTCAAGAAATATGTTTGAAAGTTTTTAAAAGTTCCAAAAAGATTTTTGAAAAATATGCTTAAAAGTTTCAAAAAGATTAAGAACGAACAATAGTTATTAAAACACATGATCAATGACAGTTTCTAAAAGATTATCTTATACAAATTTATGGAAGGTTTAGTTAGCATATTTTTTTAAAAAGTGGATGTTTTTCTAAAATATTCCATTGGATAGTATAGGAAAAGGTTCAAATAGCACCACCCCTCGATCTTGTCAATGTAAGTTGTGACCTTGTACTTTTAGTTCATTTCATCTCTAGTTTACATCATTATTTTTTTCAAGAAATAAAATCATATAGTTCTTGTTCATTGTCAAGTTCTTCATTTGTCAAGTTCATACAATCTTCTCAAAGTTGTGTCTTCATCTTGTCCTTGGCAATTGCCTTAAAAACTCCTTCAAACTAAAGATTTTTGTGGCCATAGTAACCACCTACCTATTCATGTCTCTTGAACTGAAAAATGGTTTATCTACCTACTCCATAACAATAAAAGGTTCATTCTTCTCCAATAACACCATGTGCATTAGTTGTTAAGAAGGGGTGGGAGGGGATGTTTTTTGTACATCCTCCCTCCTACCATCATGCCTTTTTATTGTGGTAGCAAAACCCTTCCATCTACCTTACATGGTTGTACTAGTTATGGGAATATTGAGGAGGAAGTAACTTGGTATCTACTAGTTGTTACCTCCTCTTGGGGCCTTTCTAATTGGCTCTTCTAGGAATGCCCATGGGAGGTAGTTTGATGCCCATTGGTGGATGCTTCAACATTTGATGGTTTTTCTAGTTAGAGGGTGATAGTAGGCTCTTCCTAGGCCGTCTCCATCTCCTATGTGTCACCTTTTGTACAAAATATTCAAAAGGAAAGGACGATCAATTTGAATTGATTTCTCCTCCTTGGCTAGCTCCCCTTTCCCAACTTTTTCCCCTCCTAAAAACAATTACTTTTGAACAATACTCTCACCCCTTTTTATATGGAAAGGAGGTACTTGACTTGATCATTATTTGCATTGAAAACTTTGGCACCTATGAGGATGGTAGGCCTTGTGGTGGGGGAGTTTACACCTACCTCTTAGGCTACACCTTTCTACCTTAAGTAGCAAACGTAGGTGGTTAAAGTGCTTTTGACATCTATTGGGCAATGGATGGCATTACCATCTCTCCTTATTGATAAACCCTAGTGAAAGTAGTGGGGGGGATTGACCTAGGTTGGTTTGGATATTTTTGTCTTTCTTTGTTTTTTTCTTAACTTTCCCCTAGGTAAAAAGTCTTCTACATGTGGGGGACACCAAAGTTGACTTATGATACTTAGTTAGCTTCATGCCAAGCAACATGACAACAAGATGTTCAAAATTGTATTAGCATACATGACCATCTCCTCTCGATAATAGAAATCAATGGGTACATGTTGCTTATGGATTACCTCCTTTTCCTTTGGATCTTTTTCCATATGAAGATGTCCATTTTTGCAACTACCTTTTTCCCCTCCTCTTATTCTTTTTCCCTTCTCAAGAAATATCTGCAACTATCCTCTTCCTCTTCTCTTTGCAATCACCATTTCATGAAAGGATTTAACAACAATGTGGTGACCAACTAAGTCATGCTAAGTTGGTTAGGTTGCTTTTTTTTTGGCATTCATCACAAGATTTGCATGGTTTGTTTGTGAAGAATGGGCCACTAGTATTGTGCATCCAAAACTTTCCAGATGGTAATGTGTGTTAAAAAATGACCACCATTCGCACCTTTATGCAACTTAGTGAAAATGATAGTTACCTCCTCAAAAGTTCGACAACAACACATGTCCTCCCCAATATGACCTTCCATCATGGTAAATCATAATTTTTAAAAAAGTAGTATGTTTTATAATCCATACAACAATTTTAGGGAAAGTACATGTGAGAAGGTAGTTCTTAACCTCGTGAAACCAATTTGGTTACATAGCAAACATGGGAACATTTACTTTTAATATGGAACACCTTAGGGTTCCCAAGGTCATAGTAGGTAATAAATTGCATTTATCACCAAATGTATTTTTCTAAACTTGTATATGATGGTAAAATTGTATTCCAAAAGAGCTAATACCCATTGTGTTATCCTAATAAAATAGTTGTTGACAAGGTAGGTCAGTGCCATATGGTTGACATAAAAAAAATTATTTTTTGCCTAGAAAGTAATGTATAAATTTGTGAAAAGCATACACCACAGCCAATGCCTCCCATTCCATGGTTGTGTAATTTTGCTATGTCGTGCTTGATAAATGAGATGCATATGCAATGGGCTTATCACATTTATTGTTAATGGTTTGGGTCAACATTGCTCCTACCATAAAGTTATAGGCATATGTGGCTAAAAATTCACATCTCTTGTTTTTTATGGTATGATTTTTAAGGTTCATAATTTTTAAGAAGGGGAAATAACTATACAATTGAAGGGTGAGGGTCCTTGAAAATTATGAACTTTAAAATCATACCATAAAAAACCAAAGGTGTGATTTTTTTTAGGTTCCAAATTCCTTGCACTTCTTTAAACATTAAGCCACAACTTAGGCAAATGAATAGTCAAGTCATCAAAAATGATAAAATTGTCCAAAAATAACTTCATAAAATCTTCCAAATAATCCTTGAATATTTTGTTATCACCCTATGATAGGTTTGTGGGACATTATTGAACCAAGTATTATGGCCGCCCAAATAGAAGCCTCCAAATCCATAATGAAGACCATCTTGTAACAATCCTTGGGGGCTACTTGGATTTGATGGTAACCTAGAAACCCATATAGGAACAATTAAACTTCACAATTCACTATTTCTCTAACATTTCATCCATGAATAGTAATGGGTTTTTGTGGTGGCATTCAACTTTCAAAAGTTGGTGCAAATTTGCAACTTGCCATTTTTCTTGGAAACCATATCAATGGGTGATATTTAGGTAGTTTGCTCCACTAATTTGATGAATCCTATTGCCAAAAACTTGTCAAGGTCTTGTTTAACTACGACTGCATAATTAAGGTTCATATGGTAACACATTTGATATGCAAGGGGTTGGTAGTGTTGAGCTCAATCATGTGTTCAACAATGTGAGGGGTATCCTTTGAATTTTTGTATAGTTCTAGGCAAATGCATTTATAAATTCCCACAACAATGCCTTCGTTGTTGTAACTACCATCCCTTTCAAATTAATGTTTATCTTCTAGTATTTGGGCTTTTATATTGTGTCCATATTGATTTTTTTGACATGTACCTTTTTGGGTAACATCTATTTGGCAATGTTCAAGTTTTTTGCTTTCTCCATAGTGGGTGTCTTGTCAATGTTCACTAAGCCTAATTCATGTTTGAACTAGATTTGCGGTTTAATTACCATTTGGTCATGCAAGGTAATTGTTCCAATTGAGAACATACTAGGTTGAGACATCAACAAAAACTTCTTCTTCATCCATGACACCTTCCATAAAATGATAATTGATTACAACTTATGGTTTCTTAATATTTCCATTCAAATATTTGGAAATGGAACATTTTACAATATATCATCACCTTCAATCCTAATTATGTTGGTACCCCAATCATGAATTATGTTGGCATCCCTTAATTAAGAATGATTTAATAACATGGAGTAGGTTGGATTTATTGCCTTGTTATTCACGGAGATAAAGGTAATGATGTATGGGATACCATGGATCCAAATTCAAATGTTGGGTATTATCCCCAATGGCTTGTTATAAGAAAAATTACCCATCTTCAAATTGAATGGGACAAGTTGATGTGGAGGTAATCCCAATTTCCGCTTCAATCCATTCACAATGGCATTCATTCCAAAATCCCCATCCAATAGAACATCATCCACCACATTTTTGCCCACATGCACCTTGATTACTGCCATTTAATGGTCTATTGTTATTACAGTTATTATGTTGGTAGGTTTAGGGCTAGTTGCTTCCTTGGTTGGCAAATTAAAATGTGATGTCAAATAAGTATTCAAATTTGGAGCCAATTGCAACAACTATCCAATGGTGATGGTGATTTTCTTGTCCATTATGTGTTTTTGCAATTCCTCTTTACCTTGAACATCACAAGTTGAAGGAACATTCCTAGATGCTCCATAGCAAATTGTGAGCTTGGCCACTTTGTTGGCCATGATGGTTCAAAGATGATAAGTACCTCTATTGGTTCTATTGCCTTTTGAAACTCCTTAATTGTATCCACCATCAATTATTTGAGTTATTCTTCTTCTTGCCCTTCTTTTGGCCCTTTACCTTTCAAATGTTCGTGTTTCTTGAAAATTACTTCCTCAAGTGCTTTATTCCTTACAATTGTTGCCATTGCCATGTTGATAAAAATCTATTCATATTTTTCCTCGCCATAGTTAAACTAAGTTGTTTTGTAGTCACTATGAGAAATAGGGTGATTTATAATTGGCCTTGCAACTAGGTTTTTGAATCAAAATGACCAATTGCAACTTCATTGCAATTCAATGTATTTCTACAACATGAATGTTGTCAAATGAGTTGCATGAGTTGTTATGGATGCAATTCAACATATTTCTATAGCATGAGTGCTATCAGACAAGTTGCATGAGTTGCAACATATTCAATTCACTATATGTGGAATTGAATATATATGTAACTTGTGTAATTCAATTGCAATTATGCAACTCCAAAGTAATTAGTTTACAATTATGATTGTAATGTCATGTTGATGTTGTTTTCTATCCATCCATCCATCCATCAATGATGAATTATGTTGATTATCATTACAACCCCTTTGCAATTGCGGGTGCAATGGAAACACATTAATGGTTATAACTGATTGGCAACCATGTGACAACTCATGTTCACACAAGGTAGTACTATGTGTAATTACAATGTACTCAATTTGCAAATGGCAACTAAATGATTATTAGGAATAATTATTAGGCTAGTTCATCCATTGACAAAACTAATGTTTGTGTGATTTTTTATTCATCCATTGACAAACTTAATGTTGCATGATTTTTCATTCATCCATTGACAAATGAAATTTATTGATGTCCTTTGCACCTAGGTGTTATGGGTGGTAGTTGATTTTAGTAGTACCAAACAACTAAATTGCAACTTACAATGCAAATGTGTAGACTTTGCATGCACAATATCATTGTCCAAATTATGATAAATAATGTATAATTGTAGTCCATCATTATTTATAAACATGAAATGGATCTAAAATTGTATGCATTGACATTCAAGGTTGGAAAATGAATTAAAAGAGCATTTTTAACAATATTTTTTCATTAAAATACAATTTGACTATAAATCTAAATATATTGCCCAAACTATTTAGAAAAAAGGTTTTCCTCTACTTTAAAAAAAAGGTCATCACAAAGATGATGAACCACAACAATAAAATATTATCATAGAAAACATTACGTTTTATAAAAATGATTTTTTTTTTTTTTTTTGCTAAAAATGGAATTTGACCCATAATTTTTTCATTCCACCTTGTTTGTTTAAATAATACCATGTTATCATATTCAATGTCACCTGTGAAATGAAATCAATAACATATACATAACATTGTAACGCAAAAGATATATGGATGTCCATCCTTTCAACTTAAATAAAATTAATTTATACCTACAATGCCACTAATAGACTTTATTTATCATTAAAATGCAACACACATAACATTGCTACAAACTGAAATACAATAAGCTATACTTGGATACAATCGTAGTTTTTAAAATAAAATGCATCACATGTACTTGGAATATTGAGATTAAAATTCACCATACCTTTGTTGTTTTGGAATTTGACTTCTTACATGTATTGGTTTGGATTACAACACAACAAACAACAAGATATTCAATGACATAATTATTAACAACTTAACAAAATTATACAACATCACAAGTGCATGATATTATACTGAAGACTATATTTTTCAAACAAAACCACCATTTTTGGAAAAACTTCAACATTCAAGAACAAAAACAAAAACTTCAACCTTCAAGAATAAGAACAAGAACCTTCAACCTCTAAGAACAAGAAAAAAAACTTTCAACATTCAAGAACAAGAACTTTCAACTTCGAAGAATAAGAACAAAAACCTTTAACCTTTAAGTTTTCTAAATAAATAAACAAACTTGCGACAACCTTTCAACTCTATTTTAAAATTGGAGTTTTAAAAAAATTATCCACCACATGATATTATAATTGCATCACCAAAAGATTAAGAAACACACAAAATGTTTAGAGAAAAAAAAAAATTTCTTTCTAGTTCATCATGATTTTTTTGACAATTTATTGCATGAAGATCTTTGATGTAATCAAGTAGATTTGTTGATTTATTACCATCTATCGCTCGCTTAAGGGTTTCATGCCCAAATTTCATATTTTCAAATTTCAAGTTGAAATTTAATGCATATTAATTTTGCACATGTTGGCTTGGTTGATGTGGTTACTTTGACTTACATGTTTACTAAATGTTAAATTTTAGAAAGAAACAAATTATCTTAGTTCATTTTTCATTTTTTAATATTATGCATAGGCCCATGATTGGCTTAAAGGAATAGATCCTTGTTAATAAAACAATTATATGTTTTTAAGCTATAAGACATCGAAATTATATAAAGGCAAACCCATATGTACACCCTAATTAAAATTGTAATATAATATATATTCTGTTTTTAATTTCACTTCCAAAACAAGCTTTCACCTTCAATGAATTCTATGGTCTAATAGGTTTATAAGGCAACATGATGTTGTGAGTTACAATGTATTGGAAAACTAGCAATAAAAAAATTGAACAATAGTCACAAAATAATGGAAAAATAGTACTCATATAGTGGCAACCTAGTGGCACAACTAGTTGTATCAATGGGAATCATAGTTAACAATTAGTTGTAAACAAGTTGAAAATGTCATATGTAATGGGTGATGAAAATGTATACACATGGCATGATCATATGTTCAAGATTGTACATTAGTTGCAAAATAGTTGTTGATTGGGTGTTACATTTACCTTAGTTGTAATGTAATTGTCACATGTTATTAAAACACAACTTGCTAACAAATTCAAACATGGTTGACTATAACTATATCTATGGTGTGTACATTTTGTTGTATAAATGTTTTATCTTGCAACTAACTTGCAACCATATTAAAACTCCCTAATCTTTTTATGTGACATTTTATTTACTAATTCCATGTATTTCCATGGGACAATTATAATGTAGTTGTATATTAATTACTTTGGAGCTCTAGTTGCGTGGCAATTTAATTGATGTGGGCATAATTTTTCATAACGAGCCTTGAGTTTTCTTTTATAAAAACTATTGAATTTTCCCCTTCCAAGGACAATTTACAACCAAATGACCTTGCTAGTTACAAGCATCACAAATGAAAGAAACATTGTTAGTAGTATTTCCTTGGGTTTTTCCCTTCCTCTAAATACTATGTTTTAGTTGCTATGTAGAGACCTCATTAACCACCACTTTTGGTTTTCCCTTTAACTTGTTATTTGGATTGATAGGGCTCCAAAAAGACTTCTCTTTAAGTGGTTGGATTTTTACAATTATTGACATTCCTCCTTTTGTTTATTATCTCTAGTGGATGATTTATTTGTCCATTTCCTATTTCCTTTCATCATTGGATATAACATCCAAAATGACTTGATTATTGTCTACGTTATAATGGAATTTTCTTCACAAATTAGTGTTGCTTCCAAATGTTGAATCAATGCATCTCACTTCATGATAGCAATAGCCACAAGTACATTGAAAGTCCAACCTTGAGTAAAGTAGTCAATAGATAGTCATTTGTTTGATCAATGTTGGACAAAATTTATTAGATTTCAAATGTGCTTGTAGTATCCCTCCACTAGTTCATACACATTTTGCTTAATGGTTTGCAAGTTCAAGTAAACTTGCTCATTTGTTTGAACCTTATGACATCTACAAGAAAAACATTTTCTTTTTTTAGATAGAGTAAAGGCTTGGGCAAAGTCATCAAAGGTGTAAGCAAGATTTAGAAAGTTGTTTCCCCATGCTAAAAGTGAATCCCTTAATGTCCATTGAAAGTATGTGATTTTGGTAGATTCATTAGAGACTCCATGGACTTTTATGGCTTACTAAAACACTAAAACATGTGCATTCAAATTAATTTTTTTGGTGTACTCAAGGTAATTCAAAAGCTTATTATTAGTATATGTTGTGATAGTGGGTATTGTCATAGCTGAAATTGTTGGATACCATGGATACCATGGGAAATAAGGATTCCAACCAAGCAATACTCCTACCCATCCTCCTATTGTTGGGGGGGTTACGGTGGACACTTCTTATTGCCTCCTTCGTTGTTTAAATCAAATGATAAATTGAATGAACTCCCAAGCAAGCCTCCTTTTCTATTACTTATTGATGGATGGTTATCATGATCCCTCCTTGAAGGGAACCTTGATTAGCTCCCTATGAAGCTTGTCATTTGGATTTTCTATGTTGCCTTCCAACTTTCTACGTTTTGTTAAACTCAAATTTGAAATGAATAGGGGCTACATCTTTGTTGCCTTGTGATGGCATTATTATATATTGATTGTGATAGTTGCCCCATGCCTACCTTAGGCATCTGCATTTTTTCAAACCTTGAATACATATGTGGTCCCAACCCATACATGGGATGTACCCAATTCCTCTACCCATTCATTGGAGGCATTTGCCCCCATGACATTGGAAAAATTGGGGGAGTTAACTATTGAGTTTCCTTCATTTGTTTAAATGGTTTTTTTCAATCCTCTAGATGCTGATTGTATTTACCATTTTATTTTTATTTTTTTTCTAGTTCTAAGGGGGCTCATCTCTAAATCTTCTCTTGAACCACTCCCATAAATGGGTTGAATAGACACCTCATTATCATTTAGGATTGAAAGGTGGTAATGACACCTACTTCTTGGTGTTTTATTTCACAAAATACTTACACTTTAATAGTAAATCATGCCCTACATACCCTCTTCTAAAGGTAGAAAATTTGTATAAATCCCCATTTTCACCCCAAAAATTTTCCCATGTTTTGTGATATTGAAGGGGTTCAAAAGTACCTTGGGCCTTTTTATGAAAGTAGGTAGTAGTTGTACCTACATCCATAGGTATAGTTGGGGGTAAATACACCATTTCAAAATTACTCACCTTAGATGGTTGTTTCAATTTTTGAATTTGTTTACCATTTGCTTTCATTCATATTATGAATTCGAATTTGCCACCTCCACTTCAAAGGGAATGATTAATGGAGTTCCCATGACCTATTAACTATTGTGAACATTTGGGTTAAATGAAAATTCCAAGTTGTCTTATTGGGTCTCCTCTAGGAAAATTCACGACTAGCTTCCTAAATGTTCATCACCTTCCCATCAAATTATCCTTCCTCAAAACTTGGTTTTTTTGAGGCTTCACTTATTGTATATGATGGTTATCCTTGAAAATAGCCTAGTAGTAGGTCATCTTTAAATAAAGACACCCCATGCCTTGTGACTACCTTACTTTTCAAACTTTTTCCTATGCAAAGATACACAAATTTTGTTTTCCTCCTCATTAAAACCTCCCGCATATCCATCCTCTTTCCATTGGGAATGGTACCAATATGTGGTATTTACCTCTTGGCTTTCCAAAGGCCCTTTTATATTGTTGTTAAGCTTAGATAGACCCATTTTTGCCTTCATGGGTAGTTGCACATCCTTTGTTAGCCCTTTGAAATGACCTATATTTGCAACACCCAATTCTTTTTCTAAAATCCAATTTAATTAATTGTTTCTTACACCTTTGTGTCAATATATGACTCATGGTACGACCATAAAAGTAAATGGTGATTGGAATATTCCTCCCTTCGCTAATTAACAATGATTACCATCCCCCTTTTCTATTGTAAAAAAAGGAAATGTTGGGTTAAATTAATGCTTAAAATCTCGGGTTAGGCTATAGTCTTGAGGGTTTTTTGCTACCTTTCTTGGACAATCTTATCATTATATTCCCTCGCTCCAAATCTCATATCTTCTAAAATCTAAACCCCTTCTTTCACACCCCACAACTTTTCATAATATTTTCAATTAAATACAAACAACTACTGCTAACATTAGTAAAAAAATTGTGTTTTGCAACTTGTCTTATGCAACTAAAAAATGTCACATGCAACTGCACATGTTGCATGCAACTCCAAAATAGTTGCATGCGAGATTTTTTAGTTGCATAAGACAAGTTGCAAAAGACAATTTTTCTACTAGTGTAATAACCAAAAAATTCAACCATTGCTTATATGCCCATAAAATCATTCATTGTCATGTTTGTCCCCCAATATGCAAAAGCAAATATGTCAATTCAAATTCCCACAATGCAAAAACAAACATTCCTAACCAAAGTTTTGAAATAACTTTGCAATATGGTCACCAAATGTATGTCCACAAACTTAGTAATCCCAAATTTACACTAGGTGAGGGTCAATGGGTATAAAAAAAATGAAAAATTACAAAAAAAATCTTACCTTAGGAATGTATTCCATTAAGAAATCTTGTATTCCAAAAAAAAGAGGAAAACCTTGGAAATAAATAAACAACCAAAAATTTAGTGCTATGGCAAGAAGATAACTTCTAATTTGTTCATGGGCGAAAACATGGTAAAGTAGACTAGAAAATTACCTTGTAGCATAAATGGAAAGTGACCATCAAATAGGTCTTGTTATATTGAATTAAAAAATTATATACTTTAATGTTTAATTATATGATTAATTTTATTTTTTTTGCTACAACTATATTTTAAAATCACATGTTTAAAGTAGGTTTCTACATATTTATCAAAATTCAATGGAAGCATGGAGGCTTCCATAATGAGACTTTAAAATTTTTAAAAAACCTATTTTCTTATGTTTATGTTGAAAAACTACCATATTTAAAATATAGATTTGAACAGATGTACTTTTTGGTCCACTTTACCATGCTTGGACCCTCATTTCTACTACATATTGTCCCAATGGAGACCAACTACCTTCAACAATTTGTGCCTCTATTCACCATTGTTGTTGTTTCTATGTTGTAGTTATCATTCAACAAATCTTCATGAAGAAAATAATACAAAAAAAAAGAACTGCATCCTTTTATATATAAAAAACTAAAAAAAATTATTTGTAAGGAAATGAAACTAATAAGCAAAAAGAAAAATACTTGAGGCATTTGCCTTCCTTAAAACACATGATCCTTGTATTCTAATCACCTCCAAGTACATATCCTTTTCAAATATTTCCAAAAATCAAGACCATGAAAGTTTTTTCTTGATTATGGTATTAATGTTATTCATATGGTTACTAGAATGGCCCATGAGTGCCTTTTTGCAACATGGACATACTAAACATGTCTATTACTTGGTATTTGAATTAATATTAACACACATACTTGGGAATGATCAATACACATTTCCAACATTGGGTAATACCTTTGTCATGGATGACCAAATTCTAAAGCTACTTGGGTGAAGTATCTTGATGAAATTGATCAAAGCTTGTGTGTTGTTGATGTAAAAAATTCCACAAAATGGAATTGTTTATTGGGCCAACTTTGTTTTGTTGAAGCATGTGATGAATTTTGTGATAAAAAATTTGTTAAAATGAATTTGTTGCAAGTTTCAATTTGTATAATGCAAATATTTTATCCATGGCATGCCTTGCATTTCAATGTATTAATTAAGGCCCAAAGGTTGCCCCCATGGTGGAATCTAGGTCCAAACAATACCCGAGAACAACCTTGGACATAATGATCCACCTTGGGCATAATGTTATATCATGGTAAAAGCAAGAAACTTTCAAAAAAAATTTAAATCAAAAAATTCAATAAGTATTTCATTTTGAAAAATAATTAAGGACATGGGTGATTAGATTGCAAAGGTTATAACTTGTAACCTCACAAAGACACACCTTACTTTTGATTAACCAACGTCCAACTCTTTAAAATATGTGTCATAATCACTCATATTGAACTTCATGTTAGAAACTCAATACAGAGTCCCACCATACAACTTGACCCTCCAAAGGGAGTGTTGCTTCACATAATCTTTGTTGGACAATCAAGAAAGTGAGTTCAAAGTTCAACTTGGAAGTTGTAGTGAAACCTATCACCTACATATTTAATTGCATTAACTAACCATGTTGAGACAAACCTAGCTCATTGTTGTTTTTCAATTTTTTGACGAACGGTTTTTTCAACTACAATTAATGAACTACCCATTTTCCAAGCTTATTTTTCTAACCTTTCTTTCTTTTGAGATTCTCTTATTATTTATGTTACCTCCTTTTTTAATGTTTTTTATTGTAGCCTATTAAAGTATTCTTCTAAAGTCACTACATGACTGTGAAAGTAATCAATGAACAATTCTCTCCTTTGTGTTTTTCTTATAGGCAAACGAGGCAAAGAAAACAAATTGCCATTTGTTAATCCTTATTAAGTTATGTTGATGAAATTGTTATTGCCCACGTCCAATTCTAGTGTAACCTCATTTATATTCACAATCACAGTAGTTATGTTTACTACAATTTCTTGGTTCATGGTTATAGAGTTTGTAAGCAAATTTCCATAATACCTGGGATGGATTTTAAACACACTAATAGTTAGGTTATCATGTGCCAGAGGAGTTGTTGTTGATATGTTGATAAACTTTATTATAACATATTGTTCTTCCCATTGGATATTGTTATCCCTTTCTTCATCCTTTTCATTCTCTTCATTGGATGTAGAATTTCCATTTTCCCCTTTTCTATTGTTTGTTATTGTATTATCAATTATGTACAAACTTCTAGGGTTTATTTTCTCATGCATTGTTTATGGGTTTAATGGCCAAATCCCTACTACTATAAACCCTAATAAAATGTTTTTCTTGGTGAGGCATTAGTCTAGGGCTTTCTTTACCTAGTTGGCCAAAATTGCTTTTAATGTGACATGGGATCCTATCAATTTAAAACGAGTAGATGTTTATTAGTTATGCAAATCCCACTTGGTACTAACCTTTTGAAAAATGACAATAATTCCTTGAATAGGAAACTATCTTCCATGCCTTAGATTGCATAGCCATACATGATCCTCGTTTGGACAATTTTATGTAGTCATCCCACATCCCACATGTAGAAGATTGGCAAAAATATTCTTGTAGCATTGATAGTGCAGTTGATAGTCAACCATTTTCTGGATATTGGTATGATGTTGTGGATTTATTATGAGCTTCATTTGGTTAAAACCCTAACACCTAATTGCTTACCTATTTGTATCCTTGTTTTGTCTAAGTTCCAAATATGATGTGCATCATAGTTATGATTGTTGTACAAACTTTGTAAGTTGTTGTAGAAGCTTTCACATGATTATGAAGTCAGCCCTTGTGCTTTGCTAATTTCCAAACCTTTAATTTGTCAAATGTTAAGTTTTGGGTGTTGGTGTTTCAACCAAAACCACTAAGAACTTCCTGGTATTCCATGCGTGGATGGTGTAATTATAGTTTTAGTTACTTTTGCAACTTTCATCTTCAACTATTGCAGGGTAATTAAGAACCCCACTTTTTGCATAGCCATAGTCTAAGCTACTACAATTTCATCTTTTTTTTCTAGGAACACACTTGCTGGCCACATTTCTTGGACCTTGTCTTGCCATTTAGGTGATTTGACAAAAGGTACAATGTATGTCCCAATGTTTACTAACTTGCATCAATGATGTTCTCCCATTTTCAATTGTATCCATGGCTTTTTCCAACACTTCATCAGTCCATTTACCTCTCTAGTGACTATGATACACCTATTAACTTTGCACTATTTTTTTCTTGGGTCTACCCTAGAAGGAAGAACATTTTCTTTGTCTTGTGCAATATGTTGGTTTGAACCACTCTACCTCTTGCGTGGCATAATCAACATCATTGTGCTTTAAGACCTCCTAGCCCTAATCTCCAACAAGTTAGAGGTGTGCACTCTACCCCCATAAAAGGTATGAACTTAAACTTCTTAAATTTGTCTCGAGAAATAAGAAACTTTGAAAGATCGGTGTAAGTTTTGATTGCATATGTCTTTAGCTCTAGTGACAAAATAATAAGGTCATAATTTTTTTTGAAATCATCCCAATTTAAATTTTGGTCTATTGTCTTTATGCACTTGTAGTGTGTAGAATAGACTACGCTTCCTTTGTGCTTGAAAAAACTGGCTTCTCTTGTGATTCCTTACATTGTAGTACCTAGGAATTGTGGAATGATAATACTGGAACTTTTCTTAACTTTTGGTTGTAAATATAATTTATTGCAAACCTTCCTACTTGTACGTTTGATTCTTGATCTTCTACCTACTTTAGTTGTCTCTTCTTTGACTACTGTAAGGTCAAATTTGTGTTTTGGAAGCTTTTGTGTTTTTTATTTGTCTATTATGACCTCTAATATGTGATGCTTTAACCTGACTACCTGAAGATCTAATGTAGGATCCTCTATTTTGATGTCTTTTGAATCTTGATCTCGCCCATATGCTTTGCAAATTTGTATGAATGACTTGAAAGTCACACTATTAAACAAATTTGAGATGATGAGAGAATGGAAATGAATTGACAAGAAATTATTTGTATACATGTTTAGAACCTTGTTACTATTTTGGTGAGAATGTAGCCAAGGAAAAATTGGGGGGAATTTGAAAATGTTGCCTTTTTTAATGTGTTGATTTCAAGATCCAATAGAACATAACAAGGTTTTGCATATTTATGGTCAATTGTGTGCTATGTACTGTTCCACATAAACCCCATTAGCAAACATTATTTTTGCATCCCAAACTTGGGATTCATAAGACCATTTTTATTCATCCCTTTAACCAAACACTTTAGACAACCCATTATATGACCAAACCCATTTCTTTTTTCTTTTTGCATCCCAAGTTAGGGGATACTTTAAAACCTAAAGTAAATTAAAAAATTGGTGAAAATGCCAAAAATAAGTTCTATGAGCAACGTAAGATTTTATTTTATTTTATTTAAACATCATTTGTGGAATTTTAGTTTTTTTGACATATTTAATTTTTCAACATAGGCGATAGCTAGGTCGTCATTTATAAGTAAGGATCTATAAAAACTCCTCTCATCCTTTTCGTGGGTGTTTTAAATTAAGTTTTGTTGGTTTCATGTTTCATTATCTTTTGTTGTCCACTAAAACACTTGGCTATTAAATTGCTAAATTTGTTTAGGGGATTTTCATAACACAAGTACTTCATAAATTTGAAAACAAACCCACTACTCTACATCCTGGACCTGTGGACATTAGGCTCCAGAACTGGGTCTAGGGTTTGCCATTGACCTTGTTCGATTTTCAATATTTTGATTTTCAAAATATGAACCCAGTTCTCAAGAGTCGGATCTCACTTGGATGAGAACCTCTATTCCGGTTCTGAATCCGGTTATCATCAAATGTGAGAACAATCCATTCTTACAATGAAAAGCACACTCAGAACCGGCCTAATAACCGGGTACTCCTATCAGAGCCGTCTAACGTTGGTTCAGACTTCAAAGCAGCAAAAGAGTTTTAAAATTAGCAAAATTTTCCAGGATAGAAAATTAGCGAAATTTAGTTAATTTTTAGAATTTTAGAAAAACCTTTAAATTTATGTCCCACTTTAAATTATTAAAGAAATTGTTGTTACTAATGTGAACACTATTTTTTTGGGCCCCGGTGACCGGTAGTCCCGGTGGCCAGAACCCGCGTCACCAGCGGGTGGCGGCAGAAAGTAAGTAAGGTTATGCGCAACGAGGTCGTGGGGCGGTTGATGGCGACCTGTCATTCTGTCGGGCGTCAGGGTCATCGGACCAATTAGCAGGCGAGTAGCTGCTGGGTTTTTGGTGGAACCTGGCCCCATTCCCACAGCCGCCTTCCCCTTCTGGCTGCTTTTCTTCTTCTTTCTGCCTTTGCCATGTGGCGTTCCCTGGGTGGGCCCATCGGGGCTACTGTCTGAACAGGACTGTACCTAGCTGTCTAGTATTTATTTTACGTATTTATTTTATTCATTTTCCATTTTTTATTTTTCCATTTGTTTTTTGTCGTACCTGCTGCTGGCGGCTCTGCACGGTAGGTAGTTCGACCGTCCGATGAGAGACATGGGAGGGTGGATCTGGACCATCCGTGGTGGTGGTGTCCATTTGGTGTGTGGTTTGTCTGGACTTTTTTTCTTTTTTCTTTTTTGGTGGGGGATGAAAAATTTATTACAAAGGTTTGTGGGACCCTTGGAGTGTTTTTTTCTTTGGGAAGGGGGGGAGGGGAGGGGAGGGGAGAGGAGGGGATTTTTAATAATAATAATAATAAAGGTTTGTGGGACCTTTGGAAGTGAGGGGAAAATAATGATGTAAAACTCCCACATGCGGTGATGGTGTTGTTGTTAGTTTGGAACCACCATCCGTAAGTATTGCAACTTTTGCTGGTGCGAGAATTGCATAAAAATTGGGTGTAGTTGGAGAGACGGACGAAGGGAAACAGGATCATGGCATCATTAGATGAAGCCGCACTCATCAATTCTTCACTCCATCTCCGTCTCTTTGGGCTTTCCTCTTGGTGTCTTGTTAGTGATTGTAGGTGAAAAAAAACCAACCCCTTCCGAGAATGAAGGAAAGGAAAAATGAAGTAAAGCTCACAAAATGAAGAAAAGCTCACCACCCGAAAAACCCTTTTTTTTTTTTCCCTTCTTCCAAAACAGAAATTGTACTGGCACACTCTATACATTCATTCATTTAGTTTGTCTTGTTTGTGATTGGCAACTTGGCCCAGGCTCAAATTTCCATGGTGCCATCCACTCTTTTTGAAAAAAGAAATGGGGGTTCCCAAATGGAAACAAAATAATATCATCATCTTCCCCGCACATCTCTCTCTCTCTCTCAGAAACAAAATAATATCATCATCTTCTCTCTCTCTCTCTCTCTCTCAAGCTCAGCAAGCAAATGGTTGGTGGGAAACATATGATTGCATTTTCTTAAGGGCCTTGTAAAAGGGGCGTTGGAAAGGTTTTTTTGGAAAGGGGTTGGTCCGGGAGTTGCCAATAGATTCAACCTCCACACGCATGTGCCAAAGCAACATGCATACTCATTGTAGTTCTCCTCCTCTCCAAGGAAGTAAAACTTTGAAGTAAATCACAAAAATTATATTGTCTCTTCCCTCGTGCCCTCCCCTCTCCCCACACACACCTTAAATCCCTCAAGAGAAATTTTGTATAAAAAAAAACACCACTCCCCACCCCACCCCACCCCACCCCACCCCAAACCTTAGAGAAACAAACCATGAGGGCATTCTAAGAGACCTTGGTGAGTACCTTTCTCTTTTTGGGAGTGGGAAGTGAGAGAGGGGGATCAAGTGCATGTGCAACAACATAACTGATCAAAAGCTTGCTCATGTGGCAGGACACAATTGGACACAAGCTTCCTAGATATGTTACATATTTTGTTACCTTCTGATATTTTCGTACCTCCCTAAGACTTTTTTGCATGTTCTTGGTCATTAGTTGGCTGAACTACTCTTTATGCACCCATGTGTCCTGTAGCCCATAAGCTTGGTGCTCCAGTAACCTGCATGCTCTCACCAGGTACCTAGTGCATAGTATCTATATAGAAGCACTTAAAAATTAGGAAGCAATTGTGGGGATCCACACCATGGGAATGTGTAATCTAGGATGTGAAGACCCAGATTGGACTTCACCCAATATGAAAATGAGGTCACTCAATGAACGACCATACTTTTCTTGAACTATGCTGTATCAAGTTGCAAATGGAGTAAAGCTATAAGGTCTCAAAAAACATCCCTAACTGTTTTACTATGCTATGTGAAGTGGCAAAGCAAAACCGAGTGAAGGTACAAGGTCTCCCAAAATCCCATAGTTTTTAGTGATACTTCCTCGAGTTGCAAAACCAATCAAAGGTACTAGGTCTCCAAAACATTCCATACTTTCTTACTATGGTGAGTGAAGGCGAAAAACTAAGTAAAGGTGTGAGGTTGAATGTGGCTCCTAATCCTAAGTGCCTTATATGTTTGCTTTAGCTCGATTTAAAGTGCAACAAGATGTCTTTCACAGGGCATGTATAAATGAGTATATACCCTATAGTGCATAGTGCGAGTGGACACTTTATAAAGTTTTATCATAGGTGCATGCACTTGGGTGGTTACTAGGTAGTGTCCAAATAAGCAATATCAATGGGAATGGGAGAATGCATGATGATTTCACTATGATTGAGTTATGTGCTCGCTCACTTGCTTGCTTTTCAACTTTAGGATTGATTTCATGGCATGGTTCATTGTATCATACACAAAGATCCTCAAGCACATGTCATGTTATCATGATGGATGTCCAATCTTTATAGTTTCTTAAAACAAACAATGATAAAGAAAAAGAGCCCATAAATAATCAACTTATATATATGTGTGTGTGTGTGTGAGAGAGAGAGAGAGAGAGATGCTCCATTGTATAAGACAATGTATTGGAGCACATATCATATGTCATGATGAATGTTTAGAACACATTGCTGGTCTTCCTTTAGATTGGAGGTGGTTGAAAAAGTGCATAACAAAATAGTACATGTCATGGGAGAGAATCAACCAGCAAAGCCAAGTGTAAAAATTTCCAATCTCCCTTTGAGTGCTTCTATATACCCCATGAATTTCCAAAAATCCATTCATAATGGAAAAGAAAAAGTTGGGTTTTTGTTTTGAATTTTTGTTTTTGTGGGCTGGATCATACATTTTTTTGGAAGTTTTGAACATATTCACTAGGTGAACTGAACATGCAATGGGTTGTGTTGTTCCCAATTCAAAAAATGGTTGAATACTATTGATTAGGTCACAACACTGGCAAAATGAGCAAATGGAAAAAATAAATGCTTCTAATTTTGAATGTGTAGAAGGTTGAAATCCAATGGTTGGATTTGGAATCCCATTCATACATAGATGAGTTAGATTGGACCAGATTTCTAACCAAGGCCTTTGACTATAGGTAAACTGGTTGTATAAAGGGCATTAGGCTCTTAGGGGTTAAGGCATTAGTAATGATGCATCATGGAGTTTGAGAACTATGGCAGACTTGGTATTTCCTGGATTGCACTGATGACAGTAGCCAGGAACTTATAAAATTATGATGGTACAAAATGGCAAAGTAAAACAGAGAAAAGGGGGAAAGGAAATAAAAGAAGAAGAAAAAAAAGCTGCAACCAGGTCATATATTTTTATATGGACAAGAAGACACACAGAAAAGCAGAGTAATGACTAATGACTGAAGTATATATAAAATGAAATAAAATAAAATAAAATAAAGCTCAGCAGCACTAAAAAAACATTAAAAAATCCCAGCTAGTAGAGTACTTAATGAGTAACTTGGACCTTTGTTGTTGTGGAAGGTGGGGCTGTGCTTTGTCCCTAGTGAGATTTGAACCCAGGTCCTTCTGTGCAGTGATTTGGAAACATAATGTAACATAGTAAAAAGGTAAAAAGGGCAATATTTGCTGGGATATTCATTATTATATCGGAATATTCAAATCAGCAGACCTCAGGTGTTGCCTGCATAACTGGGGTTAAAGAAACTATTTGTTATTGTGAATGGGTGTTTGAAACCTGTGTCAGTTCCTCCTCCTCCTCCTCCTCCTTCTCATCCTGCAGGCTGCAGCAACAGAGTAGCAAGGATTTTTCTTTTTGCATTTAACTTTTGCACTTTGTGTGTGTGTAAATGTGAAACATAACAAGTTTTTATTTATTCATTTAAAGAAATTGTGCTGAGTGCAAAATGCAATTAAATAATAATGTGTGTAAGTGTGTGTGTGTGTGTGTGTGTTTTTGGGGGCTGACTCTTTAAGAGACACAGTCCTTTTTTTCCCAAGGAAAGAGGCTAAGGTCAGAGTTAACACATGGGATATTTGCTTTGTTGCTTCATGCACACGCAATTGTAGGTGAGTTTCCAGTTGTTCAATTTTGTAAGTACATCATGTATATGCTTGAAGAGAGCCCCATGTGCTCCAAGTTTTTTTAACTTCAATTTCTCCCTTATATATATATATATATATATATTTGTAAGCAATTCTTCCCCCCCTTGGCTTTGCCTTGTGTTGAAACTAAGTGTAGGGTAAAAACCCCATTCCCAAGGGCTTTTTTTACATGGCATACAAATTCATGTGCATTATTAAATAAAAAAAAATTCCCGTGACACCCAGTGGGTACCCATCAGATAGATACTCGTCACATATCATTAGAAGGCTTTACAAAAGCCTAATGCCTGAGGAGGCAAGCAATTACACTAACTAATGTCGTGCTGCCCTAATAAACCCTTGCATAAACCCCTACAGAAAACTAATGTCCTGCAATAAATATATCTCATACGAGGAAGAGGGCGATGATGTATTAAGAAGACTCCAATTGCCCCCAAAAAGCTCAAGTTTCAATCAGCAACAATAAGATACCAATTGTGAAGGTAGAAATCATGATAACATGGCAACGATGTTGGTGGTGGTGGATGGGGGGGCCCTCAAAGCCTTGCTGCTGCCTGGCTCCTCCCATGATGAATTTCATGATGGGATGAAACCTTTCCAGGCAGCAATCCCCGTACATCTGGATGATGAGTATATGGATTATTCGGGGAAAAAAAAAAGGAAAAAAAAAAAAAAAGGCTCTTCTTATTAGCTTACATGCTGTATAATGTTAGTGTTGTCAAGACAATTGATATCTAGAGCAGGATGGGCCAGAGTGAAGCAACAGTACCCCGGGCACCATGAGGGATGGATGGATGGTGAATGGACATGAAACACTTTTTCATTGAGTTCTAGTTCCCTAGCTAACCATGATGGTTAATTGATTGTCTTTCTAGGCCAGCAAGGGCGAGAGTGTACCAACAGTCCCCCAGGGCACCATGAGGGATGGATGACAGTGAATGGACAGGAAACACTTTTTCATTGTGTTTCAACTCCCTAGCTAACCATGATGGTTAATTGATTGTCTTTTTAGGCCATTGCAGGCTAGTAGTATGTACAAATCGTGGCCAGAGCAACATGAAGGGATGGATGAAGGTGAATGGACAGAAAACAGTTTTTCATTGGGATCGAGTTTCTTAGCTAACCATGATGGTTCATTGATTGTCTTTCTATTACGCCAGCATGGATCAGACTGAACCAACAGTCCACCAGGGCACCACAAGAGGTGGATGGACAGAAAAAAAAATTTGCCATTGGATTCCAATTCTCAGGCTAACCAAGATGGTTATCTCAGTTGGATCATGAAGATCATGCTCCGAGCTTTGACCCCTTCATCCGTGCACTCATAAAATTTTATTTAAAAAATAAATTAAACCCATGTTGGCAGGTTTTTGGTTCCAGCATCTCTGGCTTGAAGCACACTGCCATGTACAGATTTGACACAGTTTGTATGGGTTTGGAAACCCCCCTCCCCCTCCCTTCCCTTCCCCTGCCTCCCCCTGACACTTCAGAGTAGCTGAGGTTGATTCAACCTCGGTTACAAAAGTATTGTTGGAAAGAGGGATGGACAGAAGTCATAAGTCCTCTCAGTGCATTTTGCCAGAACTTATAACCAAAAACCCAAAAAAGAATTGCTTGTGTGTCCCCAGTCCTACTACTTGCTTACTTACTTGCTTACTATGCTACTCATGCAGCAGTCAGGCAGGCAGGCAGGAGAGGGGTTTGGGGATGGATGATGGCAGCACTTCTCACTCTGCCAACTGCAAAGCTCTCTCTCTCTCTCTCTCTCCAATCTGTTAACCTTACAGAAAGAAAGTAACCAGAAAAGTCTGTTATAATAATAGACTTATCCGTAAAGTCAGGCGATTAGGGGACGAGAACGGCCAGTTTCAGCATAGTAGGCCATCAAACGCGTAACTGGGAACCAAAATTTTTACGAAAGGAAATAACGGGGACCTAAACTAGTAGTTTTTCGACCAATTTTGCTGGTAAACCGAGTTTCATCCTGTGTTTCCTATTTCCTGAGCGCCTGCACTGCTGCTACACGTATTTTCACTAGCTCCTACTTGTACAACTACTATAATTACTCTCGAACCTTGTGCATTAAATGCTGAGTTTCAGCATTTCATACCCAGATGTAATAAAATTTCCTTATTTTTGTGGATACCACTAAAAGAGGGGATAGGGGTTGAAAGCAGAGGAGATAGGGGGTGAAACAGAGGGTGACTTCACGGATAACTCTATTAATGTATAAATTATATATGTAAACAACTCCCTTTTTATTTCTATATGTATTTTCATGGATCTCCCCCAGCAGAAGAACCCTAGGGCATTATGCCCAAGGAGCTCCCCCAATTTTATATGTTCCCACATTCCCATGGAAATATTTCTTTTCTATGAAACAGTAAAAAAGTGAGGAAGTAAAAAGAGAGTTGTTTATGTAAGGGGAGGTTCTTGTACTCATGCATTCTCCTGAGGTTTGGGAACACGTTCCAGCTCGCATCCTTGGGTGCCCCTCCCTTACAACATATTTCACCCTAAACCAGTGTCGGACAGTTATCAGGTGGTTCTTAGGGTTCATAACCACAGTTCTCAAATAATAATACTAATAATAATTTTTTTTGATATATTAATCATGGTTAACGAAATAATTGTGAAATAAAAATTAAAATCCCCATTTTATAACCACTGGTTTTATACTGGTTCTTTCATTAAATGGGGTTTCTTTGAGGTTTTTGAAATAATAGGAACAGATGGTTCTTTTATTCTGATTTTGTTTTCCCCAAAAACTAGTGTGGGCAGGTTATGCCCTTTTTCATGAACAAGAAAAGGTGTTTGTGAAAAAAAACAAATTTATGTCCCACACAAGGTGCCAAATATAATGCAATTTTTGAAATTTTGCCATACTCATCTATTCTCAATTTGCTACAATTTAAGTAATACCATTGGCTATTGATTTCTCAGGTTGTTTTGTATAATGCTCACAAGTTATGCATAAGGGTCAATTTTGGAATATCCAACCTAATACCCAACATGATTTCAAACCCCACATGTTGGTCATGAGTAATCTAACCTTTGAGTTCGGTTCATATTTGACCATTTTTTCATTAATTAATGAATGATCACTCTAAGAAAATAAGGGGTTTTGAACTTTGTTTTACAACTATATTTTTAGTTGCTATGATCACTTATGACTCTCAAATGTATTTTTTACACCTTGAATGCTATCAAATGAGTTGCAACAATTGCATTCAATGTAATGTTGCATATACAAGAATCCCCAAAGATGTACATATCATCAAGAAATACATGCAACTGAGTGTGCATCTTATTTGTTTAGTCCATTGTCATGTAAATCTTGAAAGAAAAGGTTTGCATCCGTCAATGGCACTTATGTGGATCATCATTTATCCAACATGGATGATACTTGAGTTAAACTATAAAGGAACTAAGTTGCAATGTATCATATAATATTTTCTTGTGACTAGTGGGTGTTGCCAAATGGTATTATGTTACAACTAATTCAATTAATTTAATACTACATTGCAACTTGTGAATTTTGATGGTGTACTATTTGGCAATTATCATGAATTACAAGTTGTATCATTTTGTAGCTATTGGAATTGACAATGATATTATTTTGGTAGTTGCTTGAAACTCAAAAATGAATATAAAATCCATTGTGAAACAAATTACATTATTCCATTCCACAAATAATGGTGTAAACATTTTGAAATGATATAGTTGTATATATTAACATTCAATGTTTTAAAAGTACATTATTAGATCAATTTCAAAGATGGTCCTTTCCAATGGTATACATTTTCTCTACATTTTTAGTTTTAAGATACTACTTGTTACCACTTGTTTATAGTGTTATCTAAATTTTAAAATTCCACCTTGTCTCCATATGAAAAGTATAATCTATTTTGACATGATGTAAAATGTAAAAAGATGTTTGTATTCTGTCAAAATAACCTCCCCACAATTAAAAAAACAACTTGATGTCCATAATTTGAAACTAGGTAAGAATCTTTTGCAATTATAATACAACTAACTAGCAACATACATATTATCATGATTATTTTATCATTGAAACATGACACAAATAACACATCAAAACCATGTTTGATCACTTACCTTCACTCTTGTTGCTTTGGTGTTTGTTTTCTCAAATGTCTTGAGCATTTAGTCTTGCTACATAACAAGATTTGGATGTTCATAAATTCTTAAATGGAATAGAAATATTCTACAACTACACTTCAACATATGAACAACATACACACATTGTCACATGATTAACTTATAACATAAATGAAACACAAACAACACATCATAATCATACAATGATTAAACTATAAACCGCACTTACAAACAATTTTTTTTTTTGAAGCAAGGTGCATTAAGAAAAATTTGAAATTCATCACATGTAAATGCAACCTTATTTGTGCCTTCATTGCTTTGGCATGAGTTTAGGATTTGTCAATTGAACTTAGATGTCTTGGAACATACTTTGGTAAACAATAATCAATAATCCCTTCTACTTGTATAAAATCCAACAACCTAACAACATAATATTACGATGCACAAGAAAATGGACAATATCATAAAGGCAAAAAACATCATGTAAGTTGTAAACTAGCTAATAGGAGCCATTCACACAAAAGATTGGACTCTATAACAACAAAATATTCCTAAAGTCATGCTTTATGAATCAACTTTTTTGTTTAATTTAATTATTATGTGAACATGGACTTAAAACATTTCCCATTAAATTTTTATTTTCTAATGACTTGAAGCCTTTTAAAAAGCCCTTTAAGCAATAAAAAATATCTTTTAAGCATTGGTTACATGGTCTTGATTTTTTTTTTTTGGATATTCCATATTCATTAGAATCATTTCAAATTTATCCAAAGGTTCCCATAATACATTAGGAATAATATTCTAAAAGTACACCCAATTTTTTTTGACATTTACTAATTATCACCCAAAAAAAACATTGTTATAGCTTGAGTGACTCCTATTGGTTCGATTACACCCTAAATGTTTCAAACAAGTATTTCTACTTGTTACACCCAAAATTCAAAACTCTTATAATCTCATACAATCATCACCAAAAAAATAAAAAATCAAACAAACACTTTTTGTTCAAACAAAAAAGCAAACCAAAAAATCATGCTTTCTAAATGAGAATGGTTGTATTTCTTTTCTAACTTGAATTTCGTTTTATGAAAGAATAATGAAAAATAAAAAAGAAATTATGGAGCATGTCTCCTAATAACCTCACAAGAAAACCAACAAACTTAAAATTAGGAATAACAAACACCTTTTTCACTCTTGAATTTTTTGAACTAAGCACAAATGCATCATAATCATCTATGTAAAGCCCATGAATTTAGAAAAAGCTAATCCCATAGGGTTTGCCCAAAATTGAATTGTTGCACTCTAAAAATAAAGGCTTGGTTGTTGCACTTTTAAAAACCCTGTATTTCTATGGTTAAACAACTTAAATTTATTTTAAAAGGGAGAGTAGCCTAGTCTAAGTTCAAGTTTCAATTTTAGCAAGAATTTGTTTCACAATTTAAAGCCTAATTAAATTTCAACAAAATTTGATCTCTAGTTTAGATACATCAAAACTTAAGTTATAGCCTAAACATGGATGTGCCCACCACCCTAAACTTGCCAACACTACTCATAAACCCCTTTTTTAAGGAACAACGACACACAAAACATGTGGTTCGCATTAAAGTTAGATGTAAAGTAAGCAAGTTTAAGGGGTCCCATGTTAGATTTGGTTGAAATAGGGCTTGAATCGCAAATTAGTAGATGGATGTGCAATGAAAGGAAATAACAATGAGTCAATTTTGCAAACCCACCAACATTAGTAATTGTTGAACTTGGATCCCATGTCTTGTATCTTTATTTTGTCTTCTTGTCTTTCCATGATTTTGTGATTTGGAAGCAAGGATGAAAGGCCCAACATTTTTGTTTTGTTTGTGCATGTGTATCACTTTGCAATTTGGAGGTAAGATAACAATAGTACCATCGCACATGGTTTTCTTGTCTTCATGTGGCTTAATGATTTGGAGGCAACAACATTTTGTTTTTTCAGGGTGTGTGGTCTTCTTACATTCCTATGGTGAAAGAATCACAAATGTAAATTACATAGGAAAAACACAAATCAAAAAGTAAACTCAAATCACAAGTGTAAATCTTTGAATTAATGTGTGTGTGTGGTAACATTAGCCACGGTGGTTGTAATAGTAGGTTTGAGTAGATAAACTTCATACAAGCTTCCCCCTATCTTCAATTCTAGGAAATTCAAATGGGCATTTTTGTTCCTTTTCACCATTTGAGTGGAATGGGAACAACTATAACAAGGTTAATATACCTTCCACAACATCTTTCATCACAAATTCATAAGCTCATCACATAAATCCCTCCCAATTTTAATAATTCATAGTTATAGTTTTCCAAGTGTGTTTTGGTTGAATTTTTTTGTGTTTGGGGGAAAGGGTGCCAAGAGGATTGTAGGAAAGAAAATAGTTAGTGGGTTTTGTGTGAGAGAAAAAGGGTTAGTTGCCATCTTGTGTTGAGTTTTTTAATGTTTGTCACTTATGACTTAATAGAGGTGTGAACCTTGGTTGCATGATGAAGAATCACAAATAGGGCGGGCAACAAATTAGGGCTCAACTGGAAACAAAAAGGCATGTTATAACATGCTCGCAACCAATTCAACCATTTAGTCCATGAAAAATAGCAAGGGGGAGGGAAGGGATTAGGTACTCAACAAAATAAACAAAAAATGAATTAAGAGGGTGGGTTGAGCTAAGTGGGAGTTCTACATATAGAATATGAAAAGGAAAATGTTATGCTTGCTTGAGAGCTTTGGGAGCTTTCGATTGTGGACATAAGAAATAAGGAGGAGGGGGGGTTGGAACACACAACAAATGGAAAAAAAAGTTACATGCATTTGGAGTTTTAAGAGCTTTGGACTTTGCACATAAAAAACAAAAAGGAACATCACAAATTTATCATTTGAAGACTTAATAATGGAAATCGTGAAAAATTCGTTCATTCATAATTCATAGATTTCACACATTGATACAATCATTGAAAACACATTTGACACATGGATTTCTAGGAAGATGCAAAATTTGTGTGACAATTGTTCATTCATAGGTTAATATTTCATCAATCAACAGATTGATTCATGTGTTAAACATGTTTTCAATGCATGATATCCATGTGTTAAATGTATAAACCTATGAATGAACAAACTTTGCATGATTTTCGTTATTAATTTATTGGATGCTAAATTTGTGATGAATTTGGGGTGGGGGGGTGCAACACATAGCATATATGGCAAAAAAATGTTACGCGCATTTGGAGCTCTAGGAGTTTTAGACATTGGACACAAGAAACAAAAATGAAAGGGGGGTGCAACATGCAATAGATGAAAAAAACGCTATTCACACTTGGAATTTTGAGAGCTTTAGATTTTGGATACAAGACACAAAGTGGAATTAAAGGGTGATGGGGGTGTGAGCATTGGAAAATTAAAGCACGAAGTGTGATGGAACGTGGGCACAAACCAAGAACAAGAACCAAAACCAAGAAGCGCAAAAGGCAATGGAGTGCGGGCATAGACCAAAAACATGAACCAATAACCAAGAAATGTGAAACACAAAGCAAGATGGAATATAAACACAAACCAAAAATAAGAACTGAAAACCCATACGTGCAAAATGTGATGGAGTGTGTGCACAATCTAAAAGCAAGAACCAAAAACTAGGAAACATGAAATGTAATGGAGTGTGGGCACATATAAAAAATAGGAACTAAAAACCAGGAAGCATGATGGAATGTGGGTTTAATACGGGAATCGAAAACAAGGATGTATGAAGCACGATGGAGCATAGGCACAACCAAGAATAAGAACCAAAAACCATGATGTGCGAAATGCGATGGAATGTGGGCACAAACCAAAAACATGAACTAATAACCACAAAATGTGCTATAGAATCACAAAATCTACCATTAATGCCTAGCATTTGCACAAGCAAAAACATTTCAAATTCAAATTTTTTTTAAGAATTCAAGAACTTGAAACTAGAACCCACCTATACTTTAGGGGGTTTTATTATCGTATACACCAAGATCTTGACCATAATAACACCATAAAACTACATAGAAATAATGCATAGAACTACAAAAGGATGAGCTATAAAAACATGAATGTAGAACGAGCACCAAGCTTTGCAATTTACTCTTGCACAAGCAACAAGAGAGAAATGAGAGTGAAAAGGAAAATTGTGGGTTTAGGGTTTAAGGAACTGGCACCACATTTAGGGTTTGATGGGCACCATGTTTTGTATTACCATAGATTTTAGAACCCATGTACATTTTGCATCTTGTCCATTGAACGAAAATTAATGTTTTTTTCAAATACACCTTTTTGGGGATTAGGCTATCAATATTGTGCTAATAAAATGGATATTGGACATGTGTAAGGATTTTTGTGTTTGTTGATAGGGGAAAATTATTTACAAACCAAAGTAGGGGATGATTGGTCATGGTGTTTTTTTTTCAATGACACCATTGACTTTGGAAGGCCATATTTTGACCATCTCTTGACTAAATCAAATGATCTAAGGGCAGGCCTCATAAATTTGTGCGTTTTATTTTTAGACGCACAAAGTGCACAAAATAAGGGCAATGTCAACGCACAAAATAAGGCATATGTGCACAGTCTATTTTTTGGGATCTGGGAACATTTTTGTATTTCCAAACACACCAAGAGGGCCATAGCAGTGAGTGTGAGTACATCAGGCCTCATAATTTGTGCGTTCTATTTTTAGACGCACAAAGTGCACCAAATAAAGACGGATGCACAACTTTGACCAAGGGAGAATGCACAAATTAGCTTATTTTGTTTGACTTGTGCGAACGCACAAATTTATGAGGCCTGTCTAAGGGTGATAGATGCACCCATTAAATACCTACAATTCATCTTTAGACCTTAAACCCAACCAACTCCAAATGTGATGCCCAATTTTGGATATATATAACCCAAGTTTTTGGACAAAAATAAATAAAAATCTAAGAATTGGTCAAATAACCTTATTTTAAAATTTTCGTTATTTGTTAATTATTCCATGAAAATTGCCCAAGTTTTTAAAAGTTTTTTTTGCCAAAAACTAGAATCAAAGGTTGTTTTTGATTTTGAAGATTTCAAAACATTCAAGCCCCAAGTTATTTGATTTTTGAATGTTTTCAAAAAACCAAAAGTGGATGGAGGTTCTTTGTGATTATTTCCAAGCATTTTAAATGTGGGGTAAGGCCCTTTGTGCTACAACATTCCAAAAAACCTCACCCTTGAGGTGAGAGTTGTGACCAATTATTTCACAAATGCCCCAACTTTGAGGCCTTTGTACAACACGATGTCAAAATTGTCACTTGTTTTTTTTAAAAATTCTTTCATTATATGATACTCAAAATATTTCTTTTTCAAAACACCCACATGTGAGGATGGATGCCATATTACGCTAGCCAAATGAAGATCAAAAATAAAAAAAGGAATACTTTGTCACACTATTTCAGTTTTTTGGGCAAAAAAGTTGCCAAATTTTGAAAAAAAGATTTTTGGGGGAAAAACATTCACCATATTTGGACTTTGATTTTAGTGTGGTGGCCTTATAAATTATTTTTTTGGTATTATTTAAGCTTTTTAAGGCTTGTCACAAAACAACTTACAATTGAAAGGTTGAAACTAGGATTTAGGGATCTCAAAATCCATATGTCCTTTCATTTATACTAGAGCATCAATTTATACATTTGAACATAAGATGATATTTACACAAAGAAAAAAATAGCTTTGTAAATGCTTATATTAAACTTGAAAAAACTTGGATTCAAAAACGATCTTGATTAAGTTTTAAGCATGGTCTTTAAATTGTTTAGAAACAAAAAAATTAAAATGAGGGTGTTGGTTGGATATACTTTAAATTATGGTTATCAATTCATGCATAATGGCCAATATGCATTTATGCATATCTAGATTTTGGCAAGCACTATAGGCAATTAATAGACCAATGTCTCATCAATATCATTATGCATACGTATATATGCCTTAACTATTGCAATATTCATATCCATTGTTAAATTTTTTTGGAATCTCAAATATGAATATCTTTCTTATGCATCACCTTCATATAGTGTTTAAAGGGCCCAAATATGCATGTATGCACATGCATAAATGCCTTAACATAGGTTAGGTTTTAGGGTTTCCCATGTTTATCATTTTTGTTTCACAAGTTACTAGGGTTTAGGGATTCCAAGCTTTCCCAAGATTTGCCTAAAAGGATTTTGGTGCCTTCAATCACTCAAGTATTCAAAACATTTTGTGAAAAGGACCAAAGGTTTTAACTTCACAAAAGGCGTGGGCTTTGTGTTGAAAGGTTCGAGCTTTGTGTAGTTTAAGTTTTTATGAGGTTGGTTTGACCTTTCATGAAAGGTTCGAACTTTGTAAAATTTACGAAACTTTCACGAGCTTTAAGGTTTGAAAGGTCTAAGTTACAAAAGAGGTTTGAGCTTTGAACCATGGTTGCAAAAAATGACACCTTCATCATCGAGAATGTAGGTGGGATTGGTGGACCATTTATAAGTGAAGCTATAACCATGAACATGACATTTGTAATATTTTGGACATGGAAAACATCTATTTGGAACATGGTTATTTGATGAAAATTGAGGTAACACAACTTGTAACATGTGTCCAAAACTTGGTATTTCAACTAAAATTGAGATAGTGCAATTAAGTTGTAGTTATACAAGCTCAAGGTGTAGTTTGAAAACCACACAATTAATCTTCAATTCAGTTGGCTAAGGATTTTTTTGTTGGGAATGATGACTTGTTTATAAATTTTGTAAATTCATAAATTTTATGATATATTGTTTGTATATTAGATAAAACATTTGATAATGTTTTTCCAAATATTAGTTTTGAATCATATATATATAACAAAACTAACAAGATTACTTCGATGAATATGCATGTTGATTGTGTGCAACCTAGATTGTTTATTTAAATAGTCACTAGGTCCATCATCACTTTATGTAATAATTTCTTTTAAAGGTTTAGATTTGAGGTATATTGCCAAGGTAGTCACATAATGCTTGAATCGTGTTGTCATGAATAATGCAATGAATAAATCTTATGATCATTGACTATTATGATGATGTTTTAACTACTACCATTACCCTATAGTTAAGTTGGAAGTTGAGATAAGTACTAAGTATTTGAAGGGATAAATGCTCTAAACCAAATTGCTTTTGAACTTCCTCTCCTTTAAAGAAACATCTAGCAAAAAGTGAATGTTTTGAAACCGTTTTCAAAATTTTCCAATTTTTGATTTTGTAACATGTTTGTCACAATGTTATATCCTTGGTTGACATTGATGTGAACTATGGAAAATTGTGTGAGACGTGGGATGCAATTCATCTTGCTTTGAAATATTATTTGAAATTTTTCATTCCCCTTTTCATGACATGCTTTGATCACTTGAACCTTATTATTAAGCATGCAGATGTATGTTAAACCTAATGATAAGATTGAAGACAATAGTAACATGTTTGGAGTTGAAATATCTTGGGATGAAACTTCATGGGCATTCATTGTTAAAAATTTGTCTTTGTTCAAGAGGTTATCGATACTTTTAGTTGCATATGAAGATCCTTTTGCTTAGTGGTGCAACCATTAAAAAAAGTTTCCAAATGTGACATTTATAAACAAAATAATTATAGGCATTTTGGAATCATGAATATTAATAAAAAGAGTGTAGATAATCTTGCTAGGGTGTTGACACCTTTGTGGTGGTGTCATTTACTAGGCCTTTTACAAGTGGAAAACCTTGATCGAATCAACATAATGGTTAAAATTTGGTTTTGGATCCACACTTCAATTGCACATAAAATATAAGTATGAAGGATTATTTGAAAATTGAAATATCTTTGGTTAATGAAAATTATTACTTGATCAAAGAAGCAAAATATTTCAAGTAGTCACATGTAGATGGTGATTAGGATTACACATGCATTCTATTTTCTCATTTGGTTTGTTTTGCTTTTTTCAACAACAAATGAATCATTTGTTGTTTGTTTATTTTTATTGTCACTAGCATATGGTTTCTACCATAGGATTCACAAGAGGCTCGAAAGGACTTGATATATAAGGATTACATATGGGTTGGCAACCTATTGTAGAGGTTGCCTTTTGTGTGACACAATTTAGTTTAGATTGTGGTTAGGGTAGGCAACTTGTGTTGTAGCAAACATAATTTTCAAAAGAATTGAGGTTCAATTCTTTCACAAGTTACCTCAATTTAGGAATGTGTATGTTCCTATGTGATTTAAAAGTTTTTTTTGTGATAATTCAAATTGTGAATGTGCATAATCTTTGTATGTATTTTTAATTATTTTTTATATTTAGAAAACTAAGAAAAAAATCTAGTAAAGGGGAAAAAATGATCTCAAATCCACATCTACCTTGAAAAAAATTTTGTTGGAAATTTTCAATGCATATATGTTTATTAAATGTTTTTATAAAATATACCTTATTGGTATCATGGAGTGGATTTAAAAATGTGATATTGTACCAACACTAGTTTTTACCATGGTATAAGTGTATGTGCTTGTTCATCAAAGGCATGTAAATGACACTAGACCTTGAAAAATAAAGAAGGTTTTTTCAATAATCAATGGGAATTTTGGTTCATTTTTTAAGGCATTGGTATAACATAACCAATGTTAGGCATGTACTAAAAATTGGCTCATAATTGGCCCAAATTTTAATGCAATTATTGTAAAAAAATTGACCAAAACTAGGCGTTGACGGAAGGAGTGGTTCCTTCACAAGAAACAACCAATGAGCTAGGAATCAAATATTCATCCCAATTTTCAACCCAAATTAAGTTTAAAATGTAGCCCCATGTTTCAACTATGAAGATTAAAGTCTAATTAAGTAAGGTTAAGCATCAGCTTTTAAATTAAGTAAGCTTAAGGGTTTAGGTTAGAGTTAGGGTTTATGGTGGGTTTAGATTAAGTTAATCCTTGTTGAACCTAGGGTGGTCACTATAGTAAAAAAAAGGGCAGTAGTTTTTCGTTTCTTGTTTAATGCTAAGTGATTCCATTTGATGTTTTGTGCTTCTCATTATTTTGAGGTGGTTGGTCCTATTTTACAATGCTTTTTGCTACATGTTATGTTGTTTGAAACTGATGAAAATGCACAATTCAATTGCACTGCTTTATAATAGGTTCTTCATTAGCTTCCAATTTCATTTTGTTATGAGTGAATCATACAATGACTCTAGGCTTGCTTATAAGTGCTTTTTGAATTTAATTGAATTCATTGAGGTTGAAGTGGATTTAGAAGAAGAATTTGGAGGAATTTGAAAGGTCATTTGAATGAAATGGGATTATAGAAACTTGACTATGTCCTTGTTGGAATATGTCATGTAATGGAAAATTTGTTTTTCATGTTGGCCATTGGAATGGAACTCTACACATATGATCTCAAATTTTAATTATTAAACAATGTCATGAACAATAGTATCTAAAACTTAAACCCTAAATTGCTTTAAAGAACTGGTTTCACACAATTGATTGATATGAACATAGTGAGAACCTATTATGAAAGAATTAGATTTAAAAATAAAAAGTGATACCCTTGAAGGGTATTTAATCTCAATTTGGAAAAGTTAAAAAAACACACGCACACAAAATGGTTCTTTGAATTTAAAAAAAAATCCAAACCGAGTGGTACTTATTTTTAAAAAACTAATAACCACCCAATACTGGACATAACCCACTTTAAAGGTCTCTTGAGTCCCAATTATGGTATTTAGCCCAATTTCTATTTTTTATTAGGGGAAGTATTAGGTAAGATATATTTAATTCGCGACTTCATAAAAATGGGGAAACAAGGTTTTCTGTTTTAAAAAAACTGCAATTTATAAGCTTGAAAATTAAAATCAAAAGTTGCATACATTTTATCTTATTTCCCTAATTTCCCTTTACAAATAAATATTGCCTTGGTGCATTTGATTTTTCTTTATTTGATTTTTCCTGGGTTGCCAAGCTATTGGAATTTGGAAGTTAATCAGTATGAATCTAAAGTCTAGGATTTTCTGGGGGTTTTCAAGATAGTTTGATAATTTGATTTGGTGAAATATTTCAACTCTATGTAAATAGGGTAGCCCCGATCTGGTGATCCAACACATAGATCTTTGCATAACCCTAAAAATATTTTTTGTAAAATTATTCACATAAAAGTTAATTTGTTAAGAAAAATTAACTTGCTACAAGCAAGGTTCAGGACTTTTCTTTTTCTTTTTCAATTTTTTGATATAATAATAATTGGCGATTTTTTTCCCTGGAAAAAGAAAAATTAGTGGAATTAATTGAAACCATATTTTTTTGTCCCCCCAAATATATGCCAAACTTTTGTCAAAAAAAACAGAGAGAAAATTTTATTAAATAAAATTTAAAAAATCACTGACAAGTTACTTTACTTATCATATTCATGTATAAAACTTTGATCAAACTGGTTCCAAGCTGAATCCAAAGTTATTTTTTAAAGATTAGGTACATTTTTGCATGGTGAAATATTTGAGTTTCCATAATTCAATTCTTCTTTTGCCTTAAGATACTTTTTAATGTAAATGGCAAGGCCACACCCTTTGGTTAACAACCTTGTAAAATGGGCTTCAAGATTAATTAAGAGCATTGTTTCATACTTGGGGGCTACTAACAGCATTTAAAAAAAAATAATAATAATAATAATAATTATTATTTCTTCTTCTTCTGGCCACAGCATGTATGTGGTGGCGCTTGGTATCAAATATGCCACTGAGCCTAAACACAGTGCATGGTTGGAGATGCTCCAACAGAACTAGGGTTTCAGAGCCCTCCTCCATGTTGAAATAGTCTGCAATTCTCAAAGTGAAAGTAATATAGAAGTATGTGCCAGAGAACTGCACTAGAATTGAGCATTTACTAAGGGTATGATTTCTTCAATTGCAGAGAGTATAATGGTAGATTTAATAACTGAAACTTGCTTAACTACTCCCCTCTTAATTAGACCTAAGGACAAAAGATTAGGTGTTGGCATGGTGAAATATTTGAGTTTGCATAATTCTTCTTTTTGCCATAAGATACTTTTTTAATGTAAATGGCAAGGCCATAGTGTGACACACCCCTTGGTGTTTTTTTTTTGGGGAGGGGTGGGTGGGGGGAAGAGGGAGGGGATTTTTTTGAGTGTCCCATTTTCTCATTTGAGTCAATAATAAGACCATAATTGAAGTTTTTAAAAAGGAAAAATAGTTTATGTTCTTCACCTATGTATGTGTAAAATTCTTATCATTGGCTTGGATTGAAATGACTTTTAAAATCAAAGAATGAACAACCTGCACGCTATCAACAACAACAACAACATCATCATGATCATCTCATCTCATCTCATCGGCGAGACTACCTAAAATGATGTAGGTAGTATTGGGATTGCCTAGATGATCATCACACCCTATGCACTACCGTTTCACCTACTTACACTGATCGATTTATATTCAACCGACCACAATGAGAGCATTCATGATGTCATTACGATCAACAAGGGGAGTGAGCATAGCTCATCATCATTGGGGGTAAGCACATCAATTAGGAAAGAATCATATAAGAGACCTATTCACTATGAACAATAAAAAAAAAATGTAGCTGGTAGAGACTCAAAGAGCAGTGATTTTTAAAAATTAATAAAATAGGTAGGTTGGTTAGTTAGTTAGTTAGTTAGTTAGTATTATTATTATTATTATTATTCCAGTTTTTTAATTGTTGGAATTTTTTTCCTTCCCAAAAAGAAAATTTAGTCGAATCTACAATACTAAACAACAAAATATTTCCTAGTTTTTTTGGTAAAAAAAAGACAATTTTTCTGGGGGAACAAATATATATATATAGAGGATATGATTTAATTTAATTTTTTTCACTCTTTGTATTCTAATTTGCATATACGTGCGGAATTTTTTTTTGGTTTTCATTTCAGTTTCCATTTCTCTTGGATTGGAGCAAGCAAATAGTTGACTACTGTTCACACAACTGCTGCAATAGCCGCATCACAATTTATAATTATCTTTGGCAACCTTGTCGAGGCCTTCATTGGTTAAGATAGTGTAACACACTCCCATCCATCCATCCGTCCGTCCATCCTTCCTTCCTCCCCGCCTTTCCGTATTAGGTAGCCCTTGAATCTCAACTCCCATCTTTTAATAGCTCCTCACTAGTTTAGTGGTGATAGGAAGGCTTGTTCCTTTTCCTATAAATATTTTATAACACAAAAACTCATTGGTTACGGGTCATACAAATAAATTGTCACACAAATTTTCACCGTCCCCCCCCCCCACCACCTCCCTGCCCCATGTTTTTTTGGCTCCCTTTTTCTTCTTCTTCTTCTTTCTAGCTCCTCATCGGTTGTTGATAGGGTTTTTTGTGGGTGGGTTTTGGAAGACGACAAACTTAGGTTTTGGCTCCATCCTCACGATGTCCCTCCTTTGCTTTGCAATCTGTCTCGTTGTGAATGCTTGCACATGTGCAACTCATCCGCACGCTCCCCACAAGCAATCGGCCCCACTCGGTTTTTGTCTTTTTCTATCAACAAAGGGGTGTGTCTTACTGTATTGATTGTCGATCGAAAGAAAGCATGTCATTTTTATGTCCCTCTTTTTGGCCCACTTGTGCGCGTTTGTGTGCATGTCTCTGTCTCTTCAAGCTTTTAAAAAAATTATTTAGTTTTCTTGTTGTCCACTATATTTAGCCTCTCC
>Ga0116229_10001269_pt1 | contig 38923 bp, 44 predicted proteins | sample S1TSphgellanicum_3_FD_87313 | JGI IMG/M metagenome (GOLD analysis project Ga0116229, IMG submission 87313) | Host-associated microbial communities from peat moss isolated from Minnesota, USA - S1T2_Fc - Sphagnum magellanicum MG | ecosystem: Host-associated > Plants > Peat moss > Unclassified...
CTGTGCGCGCTCAACGTGATCGGCGTGCGCGAATCGACGACGTTCAACGGCATCGTCAGCGCGCTCGACGTGATCAGCGAGACCTCGATCCTCTTCTTCGGCTTCTTGTTCGCGTTCAATCCCGAGCTGCTGCTGCACACGATGACCGTCTACTGGCCGACCACGAACAATCTGCTGCTCGGCGTGTCGTTCGCGATCATCTCGTTCGTCGGGCTCGAATCGATCTCGCAAGCGGCGCAAGAAACGCAGCGGCCCGCGTCGATCATCCCGCGCACCTCGATCGGACTGATCCTCACCATCCTGATCTACGCGCTGGCGTACGCGAACCTCGCGCTGGGCATGACGCCCTCGCACCCGGTGCCGCTCGATGCGAACGGCCACACGCAGCAGTTCTTCCAATATCTCGGCAACAACGACAACAACGGCAAAGCGGTCGCCGTGCTCGCCGCCAACGTGCCGTACTTCGGCGCGATCGCCGGACTCTACGTGCCCGTGCTCGGCGCGATCCTGTTGCTGATCTCGAGCAACTCCGGCGTCTTCGGCGCCTCGCGCATCGCCTACGCGATGAGTCGCTCGCGCCTGTTGCCGTCGGTGTTCGAGCGCGTGAACCGGCGCTTCCGCACGCCCGCCGTTTCGATCATCACCTTCTGCGCCATCGCGATCGTCGTGTTGATCTTCGCGGCGCTGCCGAGCCTCGACCCCGGAATGCAGGCGCTCTACGACCGGCTCTTCCGCGGCGAGGCGGGCATCGGGTTCTTGGGCGACCTCTACGCGTTCGGCGCCGCGACCAGCTACTCGTTCGTGTTCATCGCGTTGATCGCGCTACGGCTCAACGATCCGCTCAGCCCGCGGAAGTTTCGCATCCCGTTCAACATTCCGATGACGTTCCGCGGTGAGCGCGTGCTCTTCCCGATCGTCGGCGTGATCGGTTTCCTCGGCATCTTCTCCATCTTGATCGACACGCTGATCACGCACGAGATCGGGCGCATCGCCGGGCCGACGTGGATCATCCTCGGCTTCTTCGGGTACATGGCCTACCGCAAGAAGAAAGGCTTGCCGATCTTCACATCGCGCCCGCACGATTGGCCGACGCAGCAGTTGGCGATCCTCAAGGACGCGGGAGAGCTCGAGCTGATGGACGAGTTGATCGAGAAGCTGCGCGAGCGCGGACGGCCGGTGGCCGTGCCGGGCGGGGTGAACGTGCCGTGAAGGTCGTTGCCGTCGCGCGCATTCGCGCGATCATCGGCGCTGCGTTCGCCGCGTTGGGCGCCGCCATCGCCGTGCGGCTGCTGCTGACACCCGAACCGTTTCAGCACAAGCTGCTCGGACTCGGCTTCGCGCTGGTGCTGATCGCGCTCGGCGTCGTGCGCGTGCGCGGCTACCTCGCGCTGCGGCGGATCGCCCCGTGACGCCGCATACGATCGCCGTTCACCCGATCGGGGTCGTGCTCGGCCTCCTGGTCGTGGTCGCGATCACGGCGACGATCTACTGGATGCTGCACCCGCCGCAAACGCGCGCCGACGTCGAAGCGAAGCAGGCCGAGACCGTGCTCAAGAAAATGGTCGGCAGCATCATCGTCGTGTTCTCCGAAGACATCCACTCCGAGCACATGATGGTGCTCGCCGCGCGACTCGCGCGCCGCGGCGTCGCCGACCTGCTGGCGGTCTACGTGATCGAAGTTCCGCTGATCCTCGCCGAGGGCGCGGAGATGCCCGATGAAGATCGCGCCGGGTTCGACATGCTCGCCACCGCCGAAGTGATCGCGCAACACCACGACGTGCAACTGCGCACCGAAGTGCTGCACGCGCGCTCGGTGAGCAGCGGCGTGCTCGATCTCGCCAAGCGCGAGAACGCGAACCTGATCGTGCTCGGTTCGTATCGCGAGGGCAAGTACAGCGGCGCGCCGCTCGGCCGCGCCATCGAAGAGATCGCGACCCGGGCGAAGTGCGACGTGCTGATCGGCGTTCCGGGCGCCTACGGCACCTTGCTCAAGGAAGAACCCGGCGACGAGGTGCCGATCAAGAAAGGCTCCGCCGCATCCGTTCGACCACCTCGCTGAGCACGGCGGGCGGCGTCCCGAAATTCAACCGCACGCAGGCCTCGCCGGCCGGACCGAAGTCGTGGCCGCGACTGAGCGCCACGCGACCGCGCGTGAGGAAGACGTCGACGGGCGCTTCCGCGAGATCCAGGCCCCGGCAATCGAGCCAGGCGAGATAGCCGGCCTGCGGCGGATCGTAGCGCACCGCCGGTAGCGCATCGGCGAGCAGATCGCGCACGAGCACGCGGTTGCGATCGAGCGCGACGAGGAGTTCGCGTAACCACGGCTCGCCGCGGTCGTAGGCCGCGATCGCCGCGACGACGCCGAGTTGACTCGGCTCGGAGTGGATCGCGGCCAGGCGCGCGCGCATCGCTTCGGAGCCGGCCACGATCGTCGCGCACTTGAGGCCGGCGATGTTCCACGCCTTCGAGGCCGACCACAACGCAACGGCGTCGGCGAAGCCCATCCGCGCGCTCACCCGCAGGAACGGAACGAACACCGCCTCATCGTAGGTGAGCGGCGCGTGGATCTCGTCGGCGATGACGGTGACGGCGTACCGCTGCGCGAGCTCCACGATCCGCTCGAGCTCCGCCTCGCCGAACACACGGCCGAGCGGGTTGTGCGGCGAGCAGAGCACATACGCGCGCGCGCCGCCGGCGAACGCCGCTTCGAGGCCGGCGAAATCCAGGTGCCAACCGGCATCGTCGCGCAGCAGCGGCACGTCGCGAACGGCGGCGCCTACGGCGCGCGTCACGCGGAAGAACGGCGGGTAGACGGGCGAGTTGATCACGACCGGCGCACCGGGTGCGCCGATCGCGCGCAACACCTCGGTGAGTGCGGCGATCACGTCGGCGGCCGCGCTCACGTGCGACGGATCGATCGTCCAGTCGAATGCGTCGCGCACATAGCGCGCGAACGGCGCGACGAGCCGGCGCGGCGTGGCGTAGCCGGTGTCGTCGTTCGCGATCGCCTCGGCGAGCGCGGCGCCGATCGCGGGTGCGAGCGTGACGTCCATCTCGGCGATCCATGCGGGCAGCACGTCGGGCGGATACGCCGTCCACTTCGCGCTCGAACGCGTGCGCAGTTCCGCCAGCGTGACGCCGTCGAAGGGCGAGCTCATTTGGCGAAGACGCGCTTGCGGATTTCCTCGGCCATGACCGCGAGCAGGATCACCGCGCCGAGCACGATGTCTTGCGTGTACGAATCGATGCCGATGAGGTTCATCACATTGTTGAGTACGCCGATCAAGAGCGCGCCGAAGAACGTCGCGACGATGCTGCCTCGGCCACCCATCAACGAGGTTCCACCGACGACGACGGCCGCGATCGACTGCAGTTCCGAACCGATGCCGGTGTTCGGTGAGCCCGATTGGAACCGCGCCATGAGCAACATGCCGGCGAGGCCCGCGCACGCGCCGGAGATCACGTAGACGAGCGTCTTCACGAGCGCGACGTTGACGCCGGCCAAGCGCGCCGCTTCCTCGTTGCCGCCGATCGCGAGCACATAGCGCCCGAAGCGCGTGCGGTTGAGCACGATCGCGAAGACGACGACGACCGCGATCATCACGGTCACCACCCACGGGATGCCCGGGAGGCCGAGCGGCGCGAGCAAATCGTGGAGCGCATAGCCCGTGCCGAGCGTGGTGAACGCATCGGAGTTGAGCGGAACGGGCCGGCCGTTGGCAAGGTGGAACGCAAGCCCGCGCGCCATCAGCATCATCGCGAGCGTGGTGATGAACGGCGGCAGGTTCAGACGCACGACGGGCAGCGCGTTGATCAGTCCCGCGCCGCCGCCGACGGCGATGCCGACCAGCGTCGTCACGAGCACGAGCAGCGGTCCGCTCAGGCCGCTCGCGTTGGCGAATTGCGCCATCACGACGCCGGTCAGCTCGATCAACGAGCCGACGGAGAGATCGATCCCGGCCGTGATGATCACGAACGTCTGGCCGACGGCGAGGATCGCGTTGTACGTGATCTGCCGCAGCACGTTGGTGAGGTTGCCCGCGGTGAGGAAGTCGCCGCCGGTGAACGCGTTGACCACGATCACGAGCACGACGAACGCGACGATCGCGAGCGCGATGCGCACGATCGGGCGGTTCATGCGGCCACCCCCGCCGCAGCCGCGATCACGCGCGCCGGCGTTGCGTCATCGCGCGCGAATTCGGCCACGATCGTGCCGGCGCGCACGACCAGCACGCGATGCGCCATGCCGAGCACTTCGGGCAGCTCGCTCGAGACCATCACGATCCCCGCGCCGCGCGCGAGCAACTGCAGCATCAGCGCGTAGATCTCGGCCTTCGCACCGACGTCGACACCGCGCGTCGGCTCGTCGAACAGAAACACGCGCGCGTCGCCGGTCATCCACTTCGCGAGCACGACCTTCTGCTGGTTGCCGCCCGAGAGGTTGCGCACCGTCTGCTCGCTCGAAGGCGTGCGGATGCGCAGCTCGGCGATCTCGGTGGTGGTGATCGCCAGTTCGGCCGCGTGGTCGATGAACGGCCCGCGCGAATAGTCCGCGAGGTGCGCGAGCGTCGTGTTCTCGCGCACGTTCATGCCGAGCACGAGGCCCTGCGCCTTGCGATCCTCGGTGATCAGCGCGATGCCGGCCTCGATCGCCGAGCGCGGACCGCTGACGCGCACCACGCGTCCGTCGACCGCGATCTCGCCGCCGGTCGGTACGTCGGCACCGGCGATCGCGCGCACCGTTTCGGTGCGACCCGCGCCGACCAATCCGGCGAGCCCGACGATCTCGCCGGCGCGCACCTCGAACGAGACGCCGTTCACGTTGACCGCCGCGCGCAGATCGCGCACGGCGAGGCGCACGGGCGCATCGCTCGCCACGGGCGGCAACGCGGGGAACTGCGCATCGAGCGGACGGCCGACCATCAAACGCACCATCTCGGCCTGCGGCATCTCGGCGATCGGCCGCGTCTCGATCGCCTTGCCGTCGCGGATCACGGTGATGCGGTCGGCGATGCGCGGCAGCTCCTCGAGCCGGTGCGAAATGTAGACGAACGCGACGCCTTGCGCCTTCAGCTTCGCGATCAGCGCGAAGAGCGCGTCGGTCTCGCGATCGGTCAGCGCGGCGGTCGGCTCGTCCATCACGATCAGGCGCGCGTGACGCACCAGCGCCTTCGCGATCTCGGTGAGCTGTTGCTCGGCGACCGAGAGCCGGCGCGCGGGCCGGTCGAGCGGTAAGCGGATGCCGAGATCGCCGAGGATCGCGCGCGCGCGTTCTCCGGCCGCCGCGCGGTCGAGCAACCAGCCGCGCACCGGCTCGATGCCGAGCACGATGTTCTCGATCACGCCGAGATCGGGAACGAGGTTGAATTCCTGATAGATCATGCCGATGCCGAGCCGCTCGGCATCCTTCGGTCCGCTCATCGTCACCGGCACGCCGTCGACCGCGATCGAGCCGCCGTCGGCGATATGCGCGCCGGCGAGGATCTTCATCAGCGTCGACTTGCCGGCGCCGTTTTCACCGACGAGCGCGTGCACTTCGCCGGCGCGAACGTCGAGCGAGACCCCATCGAGCGCGCGCACGCCGGGGAACGACTTCTCGATCCCGGTCATGCGCAGCAGTGGTGCGTCAGCTATTTGGCGTCGGCTTTCGTGAACGTGCCCACCGGCACCGCGATGCGCTTGGGCACCGGCTTGCCGGCGAACCAGAGGGCGATCGTATCGATCGTCTTCGCGCCGATCTGGTCGGGATGCTGGATCGCATCGCCGTACATCGTGCCGGCCTTGATCGCGGCACGCGCTTCCGGCGTCGCGTCGTAGCCGATCACCGCGACCTTGCCCGTCATCCCCGCCGCATCGACGGCCGTCGCCGCGCCCAGCGCCGAGTCGTCGTTGATGCCGAAGATGCCCGTGAGCGCCTTGTGCGCCTGGAGGATGTCTTCGGTCGCGGAAGACGCCTTGGCCCGCTCGCCGCCGCCGTCGATGTCGGCGACGACCGTGACGCCGGGGCACGCGGTCAATCCGGCGCGGAAGCCCTTGACGCGATCCTGGACGCTCGTCACCTCGGGCTCGTCGAGGATGGCAACCTGGCCCGCGCCGTGCAGCGCCGCGCACATCAGCTTGGCCGCCTGCGCGCCGCCCTGCACGTTATCGCTCGCGATGTGCGAGACGACGGTGCCCTGACTCGACGTGTTGGCGATGTCGGCGGTGAAGACGGGGATGCCGGCCTTGTTCGCCTCGACGATGGCCGAGCCGATCGCCTGTGAGTCATACGGCGTGAGCACGATCGCCGCGACCTTGCGCGAGATGAAGTCTTCCACCTGACTCTGCTGCTTGGCGTTGTCGCGGCTGGCGTCGACCACGTCGACCGTGTAGCCGTGCGTGGCGGCCGCGGACTTCATGCCCGATTCCATGTCTTGATAGAACTGCGCCTCGCGGTTCTGGATGGAGACGCCGATCGTCTTTCCACCCGCCGGCGCGCTCGCGGCGGGTGCGCTCGACGCCGTTGCCGAGCCGCCGGAACCACCGCTTCCACTCGAGCACCCGGCGGCAAAAAGCAGCGCGCACGCGCCAACGGCAAGACGTTTCATACCGCCCTCGGAGTTGTCGCAGGCCCGTATCAAAGCCCTGCGACCGTCGCGCGCCGTCTCAGATGACAGGACTTCTCAAGTACGGCACCTGTCCACATGTGCGCCCCGACGGCAGGAATCGTCGTCGACCGCTCGGCGGGGTGCCGAGCCACAATGCAAGCGTTGCCGGCGACGGAAAACCCAACCGGGCGAATGCGTGTCCGCCGGGCCCCCGGGATCGCGCAAGCGCCCATCCGCTGCGCATTTCGCCGTATTTTTCGGAAAATTGCCGCCGTGCCGCTCCACCCGGCGCGCCGACCGCTCGCGCGACGCGAGCTGCGTGCCATACGAAGCCGTGCGTCGATACGGTACGCTCCCGCGCGCTCGGTGAGACGGCAGACGGCAACAGCAGGTGTCCCGATTTTCACGCGCCCGTGCGGAAAATCGTCGGAACGCGGACGTTATCCACAGCGTGGGGCGACGCGTCTGTGCAAGCTGTGGAGAGGGATTCTCAAGACGCATCTTGTCGGAACGTCGCTTCGTCGCAGGTGATCGGCGTGCTCTCCTGTGCGCTCGCGTGCGCGATGAACGGCGTCGAGGGACTCATCGTGCGGGTGGAAACCGACACCGCCGCCGGCACGCCGTCGCTCACCATCATCGGCCTGCCCGACCGCTCGCTGCACGAGTCGCGCGACCGCGTTCGCGCCGCGCTGAGCAACGCCGGCTACGCTATGCCGCCCGGCCGCCTGCTGGTCAACCTCGCGCCCGCACACGTTCGGAAGGAGGGCCCGGGCTTCGATCTCGCGATCGCGCTCGCGCTGCTCGCGGCCGACGGCCAGGTCGCACCCGAAGCCGCGGGCCGGTTCGTGGCGATGGCCGAGCTCGCCCTCGACGGCAGCCTCCGTCCGGTCCCCGGCGTGTTGCCGATGGCGATCGCGGCGAAGCGCGCCGGGCTCGGCGCGGTGATCGTCGCCGAAGCGCAGCGTGACGAAGCGACGCTGGTGGACGGCATCGCGGTCTACGCGGTCGACTCGCTCACCGATGCCGTCGCCGTGGTGCTGGGGAACGGCGACAAATTCCGCGTCGGGCGGCGGACCATCGTCGACGAGCCGGAATCGGCCGACGACTTCGCCGACGTGCGCGGGCAGCTCACGGCCAAGCGTGCGCTCGAGATCGCTGCAGCCGGCGGCCATAACGTGTTGCTCGTCGGGCCGCCCGGCTGCGGCAAGACGATGCTCGCGCAGCGGGTGCCCTCGATTCTGCCGCCGATGACGCCCGACGAATCGCTCGACGTCACCGCGGTCTACAGCATCGCGGGGCTGCTCGGCCCGATTCCGCGCATCGTGCGCACGCGGCCGTTTCGCTCGCCGCACCACACCGTGAGCCGCATCGCGCTCGTCGGCGGCGGCGCGTTGCAGCCGCGGCCGGGCGAGGTCACGCTGGCCAGCCGCGGCGTGCTCTTTCTCGATGAGATCGCGGAGTTCTCGCGCGGCACGCTCGAGGTGCTGCGGCAACCGCTCGAAGACGGCGTCGTGACGATCTCGCGCGCCGCCGGCAGCTGGTCGTTTCCCGCGCGCTTCTCGCTGATCGCCTCGATGAATCCGTGTCCGTGCGGAATGCGCGGCGATCGCAACGCGGATTGCCGCTGCGACGACGCGGCCGTGGAACGCTATCGCGCGCGCCTCTCGGGTCCGCTGCTGGACCGCATCGATCTGCACGTCGGCGTCGCGCGCGTGCCGTTCGAGGAGCTCGCGCGTTCGGCACCCGGCGAATCGTCGGCGACGATCCGCGCGCGCGTGCTCGCCGCGCGCACGCGCCAACGCGCGCGCAACACGCTCAACGCACACTTGCGCGGCGCGGCGCTCCGCGCGCACGCCGCGCTCGACGCGGGTTCGATGGCGCTGCTCGAAACCGTGATGTCGCGCGAACGCATGAGCGCACGTAGTTACGATCGCATCCTGCGCGTCGCACGCACGATCGCCGACCTCGCGCAAAGCGACGCGATCGCGCGCGACCACCTCGCCGAAGCGATCGTCTACCGGCGCGCCGTGTGAAGCCAACGATGGCTCGACGTGTGGGCGAGCACAGCGCCTCAGACGGCAACCGTCGTCTAAGCGAGAGCAAGCCTCCCAATAATCGGCTATGTGTCGCGACAAGCCGTTACTTCACGTTCGTTTCAAAGACGCCTAGGAACATGCCGCTCGTGTCATCGACCTGACCAGTCCAGCCATTCATGCTAGCTCGCGCTATGACGCCATGGTCTGCTGAAAATTCACCCCAATAAATGAGATCGTGAGGCCGATACTCGCGAGAGCCCATCTGCCACCGCAGCGAACCGTCAACATTGTAGCGATACAAATTTCTCGCTGGCTCTGGAGCCGACGACGGATCTAAGACAACGAGTTCTCCATCTTCCGATCCGGAAACGTGCCAGATCGGCCCGATGCACGTCCTCGTGACGCCGTCTACCGAATACGACCGATTGTCGCTCCCGATTTCTATCCGCGCTTCGGTCCAAGGAAGGATGATGACCTTCGCCTTGCCAGTCGAATCGTATTTCGTCACGCTTCGAAACCGACGGCTCGGGAGGGTGAGATCAAGGACTACATGATCTCCGCGCGTGTCAATCTCGACAAAAGCATCCCGCAAATCCACCGACCGGCTTCTATTCTCGGCATCTTGGGCGTTACCAAAATACATCCGCGAACCCGAGAATGTTACTCGCATCTTGTCTCCCCTTAGGGAAAGGCCACCGGTTGTTGGAAAACGATTGGCTTCGCGACGACGAACCGCCCCTCAAGATGGAGGACGTGGAATTCGGCGGTCTCGTATTTGAGCGCGAAGTGTCGGGTAAGCCCATGTCTGCGTCCGCCTTATGAGCGTCTACCCTTTTCCACGAGGATTTGGCGTTGCGTTTTTCCTCGCGGTTCTGTGCGTGTTTCCAGGCAGCCTCGTCATCGCAACCTTGTTTTCGAATGGGGGTACCTGTTCGCTATACGACGAGTCGATTAATCTTGCCTTAGGTAGCGTTTTGAGCCTCGGGGCGATCCCGTTAGCGATGTTCGTCGTCGCGGCTGCTGTTGCATATGTTGTTTGCGTGAATGCTTGGCTGCGCGGCTTCAAGATCCTAACAGCCGGCGTGATTATTGTTGCCCTCGCAGTCGGCGTTCTGACTTCCCATCATTCTGGAGCAGGCGGCTGTATTCAACTACCGTGAGTCGATCGAATTGGAAGAGCAGAGGTTCGGCGACGCAGTGACCCGGGCATAGCATCTCCAAACGAAAGCTGCTTAGCGCTAACGCGGCGGGTCCCACGCCTTGGCGCGGCAGACGTCGAGGACTCGGCGCTCGCCTTGCACCGTGCAAACGACGAGATAAACGCGACGCTCTCTAACGATCAGCAGCGCCTCGGTGAATAGAGCTTGCTGTTCCTCGACTGCAGCGCTTTGTGCCGTCGCCCGGGATGACGGAAACGCACCTTCGCGGCACGAGCCGTTACGCCGGGGCCGCCTGCTGATCGCGTTTATGACACCGCATCGGTCGCTTCGGTGACGGCGACGTGGCCCGCGCGCCACGTCGCCTCACGCCGGCTGAGGTGCGCGGCGAGTCGCGTGGCGAGATCGTGCACGCTTCCGCGCGCGATGGCACGTCCGACGATGCGATCGAAGAGTCGCCCAAACGCACCGAACGGCGGCGCGTAGCTACCCTCGACGAGCACCGCCGTGTGTGCACCGTCGATGCGGAAGCGAATCGTGCCGTGGAAATCCGGCAGCAGCATCACGCCGCTGCGCCAGCGCAGACGGATTTCATCGTGCGCGCGCCCGTCGTCGGCGATGTCGGAACGCAGACCGAACGTCAGCGACACGTCGCGCCGCAGTGCGGGCAGTCCGATCGCGGACTCGGGACCGTGCTTTTCGGCGGCACGCAGATATTCGCTCGCATACTCCTGCGCCATGGAGAACGGGCAGTCGGCGACGCTCTCCTCCGCGACGTGGGCCGAGCGTGAAGCGTTATTCGTCGACTGCATCGCACGATGCTACGCCGCGAATGGGAAGGTCCCGTGAACGCGCGCTCTGCGCATCGCCGGCGTCTTCCACAACGCTTCTTGCGCGGCAGCTATGCTGCGCACATGATGACGACACGGATCATCGACGACCCGCCGATCGCGCGCGCACTCTTCAGCGACACGCGTCTCGCATGGATCTGGCTCATCGTCCGGGTGTACCTGGGCTGGCAATGGCTCGGCGAAGGCATCGCCAAGGCGACGACCTCCGCCTGGGTCGGTCCTCACGCCGGCGCGTTCCTCACGACATGGGTGACGGGATCGCTGGCCAAAACGCATGGCCCGCACCCCGACGTGCAAGGCTGGTACGGCGCGTTTCTCTCCAGCGTCGTGCTCCCGCACACCGCTTTCTGGAGCTATCTCGTGACGTTCGGCGAGTGCGCCGTCGGTCTCGGATTGATCCTCGGTCTCTTCACCGGGATCGCTGCATTCTTCGGCACCGCGATGAACGCGAGTTATCTGCTCGCGGGCACGGTCAGCGTCAACCCGATCCTCTTCGCCCTCGGGTCGCTCATCGTGCTCGCCTGGAAGACGGCCGGCTGGTGGGGGCTCGACCGCTGGGTCTTGCCGCGCCTCGGTACCCCGTGGAGCGGCGGAACCGCCGCGTCCTCAAGCCGCACATCGCTTCGCACCGACGCGAAAGGACGACCGTGAACGAGATCCACGAATTCCTCACCGTGCTGATCCCCTTCGAAGACGTTCCGGCCGCCATACGGGCATACACCGAGTCGCTCGCGGAGCGCGACGGCAAACGCGTGACGCCGATCCGCATCTCCGTCGCCGACATCACGATCGAACGCTCGGTCGATCTCTTGCTCGTGCACGCGCGCGAGTACCCCGGCTTCGAAATCATGGACATCCGTTGGGGACCGCACGACGGTGGTCCGTATCCGACGTTCGCGGGTACGCTCAGCGTAGAGGAAGTCGGCCCGACCTTCTCCCGATTGGATCTGGACGGGACGTACGAACCTCCGATGGGCATCGCCGGGAAGATGATCGACGCCGTGGTCGGCCACCACTTCGCGATTGCCGGCGCCCGTGCGTTGCTCAATGACATCAAAGCCGGCATCGAAGCCGCCTACCGCGCTGGAGTCGAACCATGACCACAATCGAACAACGGCAACTCGTCCACGCCCCGCTCGCTTCGGCGCAGCGCTTCCTCGACGGATTCTTCGCCGCGCATCGCGGCGGCGACGCGGACGACGCGCACGTGACGCTGCACGCCGGCGAGATGATGGCGCGCGACGCGCTGATCACGCTGACGCCCGCGCAACGGCCCGAAGACATGACGCCGCGCTTTGCGGTGGACTGGAAAGACGCAGCCGACGGACCCTATCCGCACTTCCACGGCATCCTCACCGTCGCAGGCGATGAGGACTATGACACGTTTTGGCTCGTACTCGAAGGCGAGTACAGCCCGCCCGGCGGCATCGGCGGACAATTGTTCGACGCGGTGATCGGCCATCGGATCGCCGAGTCGACCGCCGCTTCGCTTCTCGCGGAGATCCGCGACGAGAGCGAACGTCAATTCGGGGCTGAGGAAGAACGAAAGACGCGCGCTAGCTGACGTCGGCCATCTTGTAGCCGACGCCGTAGACGGTCAACACGTACGACGGGTGCGCCACGTCGCGCTCGATCTTCGCGCGCAGGTTCGCGACGTGCCGGTCGAGCGTGCGATCGAACACGTCGCCGCCGTCGTTCGAGAGCAGCTCGATGAGGTGATCGCGCGCGAACACCTGGCCCGGATGATCGACGAAGATGCCGAGCAAGCGATATTCGGTCGGCGTCAGCTTGACGACCGCGCCCGCGCGCGTCACCTCGTGCGCGGTGCGGTCGATCGCGAGATCGCCGATGCGCACGACGTCGTGCGGCGCGCGCGCCGGCGCGGCGACCAGGGCCGGCGCACGGCGCCGGCGCAGCACGCTCTTCACGCGCGCGACGACCTCGCGCGGACTATACGGTTTCGCGACGTAATCGTCGGCGCCGAGCTCGAGGCCCACCACGCGGTCGACCTCGTCACCGCGTGCGGTCACCATGATCACCGGAATGTCGGCCTGCGCGCGGATCTCGCGGAACGCGTCGAGCCCGGGCAGCTTGGGCAAGTTGAGGTCGAGCAGCACGAGATCGGGCTCCTCGCGTAACGCAAGCTCCACCGCGGTGCGCCCGTCGGCGGCGACCAGCACCTCGTAGCCCTCGTTCTTGAGGTACGCCTCGAGCACGTTTGCAAGCGCCGCCTCATCGTCGACGACCAAGATCTTCGGGGGGCGTGAATCCATCGTGTGCCGCCTCTAGACGAGTGAGATGGTGCCGTCGCCGAAGCTCGCGACGGGCGCCGGCATCACCGTACCGGGCAGCGTGACGACGAAGCGTGCGCCCGGCGCGTCGCTCTCGAGCAATTCGATCGTTCCGCCGTGCGCTTCGACGAAGCGGCGCGCGAGCCCGAGGCCGAGACCGCTGCCGGCGATGCCGGCCGACGCCGTTCCGCGGTAGCCGGCCTCGAAGATGCGCGCGCGATCGTGCGGAGCGACGCCCGGGCCGCCGTCGGCGACGGTGAGTACGAGTTTCCCGCCCGCGTGCCGGCAATCGACGTGGATCAATCCGCCCGCCGGCGTATAGCGGATCGCGTTCGTCACGACGTTGTTGACGATCTCCGCGATGCGCAGCGCGCTGCCGTGGAACGTATGGCAAGCCGTGACCGTGGTCGTGCACTGATCGACCTGAAAGCCGACGCCGCGCTTTCGCGCCACGCCCTCGAGCGCGAGCACTTCTTTCGCGATCACGTCGCACACGTTCATCGTCCGCATCGCCGGTTCGGGCGCGGGCTCGAGCGTCATCGTCGCCGGCAACTCACCGAGCAACACGCCCGCTTCTTCGAGCGCCTGTAAGATCGCGTTCAGCCGCTGCGGCGTCGCCGCAAGCACACCGTCGCGCAGCCCTTCGATGTTCGCGATCGCAACCGCGAGGTGATTGCGAATTTCGTGCACGAGGTTGTTCACGGAAGCCTCCGGCGTCGCGCCCGGCGCCATCGCTTGAGATTGTGAAGACGTCCTCGACCGGCCTTCACCGAACGTTCACGTTGCGGGAATCGGAGACCGATACAGTCGCCGCATGGAACCCTCACGCGACGAGCCCTTGCCGGCTACCGTCATCTTCGTCTTCACGATCGGCATCCTCTTCCTCATCGGATGGTTCGTCATGTTCGCGTTGCTGCGGAGCCGGTGGTAGCATGCACGTCCATCGCGCCGAGCGCCTTTGGTTGATGTTTGCCGTCGCGATGATGGCGGTGTTTTTCGCCGTCATCACGGTCGCCGCACTCGTCGACGGCATGATTCCCCCGAGCCGTCTGCAGAGTATCGATCCGACGCGAGTCTCACAGACGCCGCCGTTCGACAAACCGGGGCTGCACAAGATCGCCGACCACGTCTACGAGGCGTATTACGTCGCCCACATCTTCGCGTTCGATCCGGCCACGATCGCGGTTCCCGCCGGCTCACGGGTCACATTCTTCGTCACCAGCGCCGACGTCATGCATGGCTTCAGCATACCCGAAACCGGCGTGAACACGGCGGTCGAACCCGGTTGGGTCAGCAGCGTCGCCCACACATTCACCACGCCCGGCACGTTTCTGTTGATTTGTAACGAATATTGCGGTTCGGGACATCAACTGATGGCGGCCAAGGTCGTGGTGCGATGATCGCCGCCGCCACGACGGTGGGCGCCGATCGCGGCGACGCCGCGGTCAACCGTGCTGCGGGCGAACTGCTCGTGCTCGCGCACATCTACACCGCCACGCTGGTCCTCGGCATCGGCGCGCTCTTCGGCATGCTCCAAGGCCTCTCGCGCGCCAGCGTCATCACGATGCCGGACTGGTTCGACTACTACCGCATGCTGACCGCGCACGGCGTGCTGATGGCGCTCGTCTTCACCACGTTCTTCATCTGCGGTTACTTCACGTACTCCACGTACCAGACGATCCCACGCATGCGTTCGTTCGCCGTCGGCTGGACGGGCTATCTCGTGATGCTCGTCGGCACCGTGATGGCGGCCGCGACGATCCTGAGCGGCAACGCGACGGTGCTCTACACGTTCTACGCGCCGCTCAAAGCCTCACCGTGGTTCTATCTCGGCGCGACGCTGCTGATCGCCGGCACGTGGTTCGTCGCCTACGACGTGATCGCGAACTTCATCTGGTTCAAACGGCACCATCCCGGCGTGAAGTCGCCGCTGCCGTCGTATATGGCGACCGTCACCATGATCATGTGGTGTCTCGCGACCGTCGGCGTCGTGGTCGAGATGCTGATGCTCTTGCCGTGGTCGCTGGGCTGGACGCCGGGCGTCAACGTCTCGCTCACGCGCATGCTGTTCTGGTCGTTCGGTCACCCGCTGGTGTATTTCTGGATCATGTGCGCGTACGCGATCTGGTACACGGTGGTGCCGGCGCGCTTCGGCGGCACGGTATTCAGCGACGCGCTCACGCGGGTCGCGTTCATCATGCTGTTGATCCTCTCCACGCCCGTCGGCTTGCATCACGAGTTCCTCGATCCCGGCATCGGTGCGGGCTGGAAGTGGCTGCACAGCATGATCACCTACGGCGTCGCGCTGCCCTCGTTCATGACGGCGTTCGCGATCTTCGCCTCGTTCGAAGTCGCGGCGCGCAAAGCAAACGTCCGCGGCTTCTGGCGCACCATCGCCTTTCTGCCGTGGAAGGATCCGGTCTTCACCGGCCCCGCGCTCGGCATGGTGCTCTTCATCTTCGGCGGCTTCGGCGGCATCGTCAACGCGTCGTATTCGATGGACGTGCTCGTGCACAACACGATGTGGATCGTCGGGCACTTTCACGTCACGGTCGGCGGGCCGGTCGCGATGACGTTCATCGGCGCGAGCTACGCACTGATCCCCGCGCTCTCGGGGCGCAAGCTCTTCGCGCCGAAGCTCGCGCTACTGCAGACGTATCTGTGGTTCGCCGGCATGCTGATCATGTCGACGTCGATGCATTGGGCGGGACTGCTCGGCGCGCCGCGCCGCACCTCGAACGTGACGTACTTCGGCGCGCAGGGCGCGGCGACGTGGCATCCGGAGATGGTGTGGGCCGCGATCGGCGGCATGATCATCGCGCTCTCGGTCGTGATGTTCATCATCGTCGCAACCGGTACGTACGTGGCGAACGTGAAGCTGCCGAACCACCGCTCGGCGTTCGCCTTCGCGCCGCTCGACGCGCGCGCGATGGAGACGCCGATGGTGTTCGACAAGCTCGGGCGCTGGGCGGGCGTCGCCGTCGCGCTCGCGTTCCTCGCCTACGTCGGACCGATCTGGCAGCAGCTGCAGCAGACGTCGTATCTGGCGCCCGGCATGCGAACATGGTAGCCGCGCTCGCGGCAGCCGCACTGCTGGCCGTGAAGGCGTTCGTGCCGCTGCTGCAACCGGGCGACACGGTGCCGCCCGTGCCGCTGATCGACCAGTCGGGCCACGCGTTCTCGCTCGCGCGGCTGCGCGGCAACGCGGTGGTGCTCACGTTCGTCTACACGCGCTGCGCCGATCCGCGCATGTGTCCGCTCGTGTCGTTGAAGTATGCGCGCATGCAGGCGCAGTTGCGCAGCGCACCCGCGCCGGTGCACCTGCTCGAGTTGACGCTCGACCCGCGTTTCGACACGCCGGCCGTGCTCCGCCGCTACGGCGCGGCCTACGGCGCGAACGCGCGCAGCTGGACCCTCGCCACCGGCGCACCGGCCTCGCTGGACGATCTCGCCGCGCGACTCGGCATCGCCTCGCAATGGACGCAGCCCGGCACGCTCGTGCACACCGAAGCGACGATCGTGCTCGACCGCTCCGGCGCGATCGCGCAGACCATCGACGGCAACGCGTGGACGCCCGACCAGATGCTCGCGATCGCGCGCGACGCAGCGGGCGAGGGGCCCGCGCCGCTGGCGAACCTCGGCGCCTGGCTGACCGCCGCGATCGAACGCTGCGGCGGCGGCTCCGTGCCGATCACGACGCTCGAGTTTCTCGCCGCGATCGTCGCGCTCTCGGTCGCGTTCGCCGCGATGCTCTTCCGCTCGATGCGGCCGTCCGGTCGCGCCTAACCGCGCGCGTGCGGCCACCATTGTGGCACCTCGGACCGGAGCGAGGCCGGCCGTTCGATCGTGCTTCGCAGGTTGTTCACAGGTGGACTCGATGATGGACGGATGACGGAGACCGGTGCGCCCTTCACCTCCATCTTGGTGCCGTACGACGGCTCGGAACCCGCCCGCGCCGCGCTCGCGCTCGCGCTCGCGGTCCGCGCGCCCGATGCGAAGCTCACCATCCTCACGGTCGTCGATGAGGCACCGGTGATGGCGCAATCGACGACGACCGTGATGGCCTTCGATCCGACGCCGCTCTTCGAAGCGCTCGACGCGGAGGGCCGCGCGCACATGGCCGATGCGCACGCGCGCTGCGGCGCGCACCAGGTCGTGCCCGAGACGCTCATCGTGCACGACCGGCCGGTGCACGGCATCCTCGAGACCGCGAAGGCGCGCGCGTGCGATCTGATCGTGATCGGCACGCGCGCGCGCAACGCGATCGAGCGCGCGTTCGTGGGCAGCACGACGATGGGCGTGATGGAGGCGAGCGACGTGCCCGTGCTGACGACGCGCGCGAAGGAAGCGGCCGGCGCGCATCCGTTCGCGAACGTCGTCGTGGCGGTCGACGACTCGGATGCGGCCGACGCCGCGATCGAACTCGCCGCGCGGATGAAGACGTCGTTCGATTCGCATCTGATCGCGGTCAACGTCGCCGACACGACGCGCCTCAACGACAACTCGGTGACCTACGGATTCAACCCGGTTCCGCTCGAACGCGACCTCGAACGCGGCAGCAACGATATCGTCACCGCGGCGTTGCGGCACGCGCACGTCGCACCCGAGACGGTCGAGGTGGTGCTGCTCGAGGGGAAACCCGCGACCGCGTTGATCGACGTCGCGGCCGACCGGCACGCCGGTGCGATCGTGATGGGCAGTCACGGGCGGCGCGGGTTGCGGCGCCTCCTGCTCGGTAGCGTCGCCGAAGCGGTCGTGCGCGAATCGGCCGTTCCGGTGCTCGTCGTGCGCCGCCACGACGCTAGGGATGCCTAGCGCATCGCCGATTGCAGCACGGCCGCCGCGATCTCGTCGCGCGCTTCGCTCAAGAACGTCTGCAGGCTGCGCTTCGCCGTACCCGCGAGCAAGGTGCGATCCGCCACCTCGCCGAGCGCGCCGAGCGGCACGCGATACGTTCCCGCGAGCACAAGGCGCGAGCTGAACGTGTCGATCGGCACCACGCGCAGCGTGCCCTCGAAGACCGGGAACATCGCGGCGGTGCCGCTCTGCGCGCGCAACGTCACCTGGGCGCCGTCGGGCGGTTCGCCGACGATCGCGCCGACGACGATCGCGATCTGCACCGTGACGCCGAACGACGTCAACGCGTTCGGTCCGAGCGGATCGGCGTGAATGCGGGTGAGCCGCGCGACGAGGATCGGCGCGACGAAGGCCGCACCCGATGCGATCGCTTCGAACAGCTGGATCTTCACGATCTCAGAACTACCATCGCGCTACGAAGATATGATGAAGGCAGCCCCGGGGAAGCATCCCGGCCGCGCGAAGCGAAGGCCGCGCCATGGCGCAAACGATTTCGATTCCGACCACCGACGGGCGCGCGTTCGACGCGGCGCTCGCGCTCCCGCCGGACGGCAGCGCGCCGGCCTTGATCTTCATCCCGTCGATCTACGGCAACACCGACGGCATGCAAGCGACGATCGACCGCTACGCGAGTCACGGCTACATCGTGCTCTCGATCGATCCGTTCTGGCGCACCGTGCCGGGCCCGCTGGGACTCGACCGCCAGCCCGAAGCGTCGGCGCGAAAAGACACCTGGACCACGGACCAAGGCCTCGACGACACGCGCGCCGCGCTCGCCTACCTGAAAACGCTGCCCGCATGGAACGGCAAGTTCGCGATGGTCGGCTACTGCTTCGGCGGCCGGCTCTCGCTGCTCGGCTTGATTCGCCTGAACGCCGATGCCGCGGTCACGTTTCACGGCACCGGGATGCACCTCGACCTCGCCGAGGCGGGCGGCATCAGCGCGCCGTTCAGCTTCCATTATGGCGAAGTCGATCCGGTCGTGCCGCTCGAACAGGTCGAGCTCGTGAAGACGGCCCTTGCCGGAAAAGACGGCGAGATCTTCGTGTATCCGGGCGCCGCGCACAGCTTCGCGCAACAGGAGTCGCCGCGCTACGATCCGGTCGCGGGGCCGCTCTCCGAGGAGCGCGCGCTCGCATTGCTGGAGCGCCTCAAAACGCCGGTCAGCGCCTAGCCGCATCGAGCGTAACGACCTCGAGCGGGTCGCGCGACGCGACGGCGTCCCAGCGCGCCTGCACGCGCGACGCGATCAGGCGCGCGATGCCCTCGGCGAACGCATCGTCGTCCGCCGTGAGCGGACGCCGCGCGGGTTCGGGGCTGCGAAACGAGAGCACGTAGAGCGCGTTCGCCGCGTTGAACGGCGTGACGAGCAGCGCACCGCCGCCGGCGTCGTCGAAGTGGCGGCTCACGAGCTTCGCGATCGCATCGGCGTGCGGCGCATCGAGCACCATCGTGCTCGATGCGAGCGGTGAACTCGCGGGGAGGCGTTCGTCGTTGCTCGCTTCGAGGTGAAGTCGCGCGCCGTTCAACCGGCCGAAGCGCGCGCCGAACGGCTGTCCCGGCACGAGCAGCGCGGCGCCGAGGCCGAGCGCGGCATGCACGACGGCACGATCGCCGGGAGCGGTATCGCTCGCCAAGCGCCAGAGCGCGTCCATCCGCTTCTGCTGCAACATCTCTGCTCACCCTACCGCGGCGCGGGGTACGGCAGCAAGGGCCGGGCGTGCAGATTCGGTTAGGCGGCCGATCCGTCGGGCGCGGGCGTGCCGCGTTCGGCGACCGCCCGAGCGAGGAGGCCGAGCATGGCGATCGTCTCGGCTTCCGTCTCATCGCGCGGCGGTGTCTTCGCTGTGGGCCGGTCGACGCGCAAGGCGGCGCGATGGCGCGCGAAGAGATCGACTGCGTCGTTACTCGAGAAGCACGCCTTGAGGTGATCGAGCACGCGCATCGGCGTGCCGTCGGCCGTGTGCCGGAGCGCGGCTTCGTATCCGGCCGACGAGCGCGTGACGTCGAACACGACGTCGCGCAGCGGTTCGAGCGCCGGATCGCACGAGAGCAACGTTTCTTTGCCGAGCAGATCGCGCAGCACGTAATATTCGAGCGGGCCGTAGCGCACGATGCGCGCGATCATCACGCCTTGGAGCGGCACGACCGCGAACGTCTGTCCGCGCCGCGTCATCTCGCGATTGCGCGCTTCGTCGGGCGGAACTTCACCGCGCTTGACGCGCTCCTCGTACTTCGCGCGCTCGTTCATCACGCTCTGCATCTTCGCGAACGCGCTGCGCACCATCGGATCCGCGTGCAGCGAGGCCAGACCCTCCGGCGTCTGCAGCTTCTTGCGCACCGCTTCTTCGCGCAAATAGATCGAGCGGCGCGTCTCGCGTTCCATCGCATCGAGCCGGTCGCGGCGTTTGCGCAAGAGATCGTTCACGTCGTCGAGTTCTTCGGACGCTTTGACCGCGTCGCGATAGAGCGCATCGACTTGGTTGAACGTGCAGATGCGCTCCCACAGCGAGGGCGGCCGCGCGCCGCTCTTGCGCACGCGATGGGGGAAGCGTTTCGCGTAGCGCGCGGTCGCGACGTTGGCCGCGTCTTGTTTGGTTTTCGCGAGCGAGCGGAGATTGGCGATCTCGTCGTTGATCGCTTGGCGCTTCTTGGAGAAGGCCTCGCGCAGCTTGTTCTCCGCGTCCTGGGTGATCGCGCGGATGTATGAGAGCTTGGCACTCTCGTAGGCAGCGATGGCGGCTTCATCGCGTTCGAAGTCGGGGGCGCCGCCGGCGGCCTCGTTCGGGACGATGCCGCTCAACGCACGACCCTCAGCACGCAACGGCGCTTCGTCGTGCTGCCAAGGTAACCTCGCGCTACGCGTCCTTCGGCGCCGAACGCACCGCGGAGGTATGCGCTTTGTGACATGCGACGCACAGCGTCTCCAGGTTGTCGAGGTGGTGGATGCAACTGAGCGTCGTGTGCGCGCCGAGGGCCGGACGGACGTGATTGACCTCGACACGGTTGCTCGCACGACCGGCGCGCCACGCCCGCATCGCGCTACGGTACGCGGACTCGAGGGGAAACCGCGCCCGAGTCGGCCGTTTCGGCGGAACGTGACCACAGCGCGCGCAGCGATACTTGTCGCGCCGCTTGGCGGCGACGCGCGCGCGCGACCACCAGTGGTTGTTCCAAAACGCGTCGCTACAGCGTTCGCTGCACCAGGTGCGCCGGCGCGGCGGCAGCGCACCGCCGCACCACGCACAGCCCTCCGCTCGCTCGCTCGCGAGCGGACATGCGGCCAAGAGCGACGCGCTCTTCGGCACTATCGCGCGAGCGCGACCCCGTGCGCGCTGCGCGCGATCTCGGCGGCCACCTCGGCCGTGAGTGCGTCGGGGCGCTCGCGATACTTCGCCCACAGCTGCGGCATCTGCGCGATGTCGCTGACGATGCGCGCGAGCACCGTGTTGACGGGCGCCTTGACGCCGGCCTCACGCGCGGCCCGCGCGACCGCGCCGTTGAGCACCTCGACTTCGGTGCGGTTCTTCATCGCGCGCAAGTCGAGCAAGAGCGAGGGCGGCTTGCGGCCGCGCGCGCCCGCGATGCGATTGGCGAGCAACCCGCGCGCGACCGGCGTCGGCAGCGCAACGATGCCCTGCAGTGCGCGCACCGGATAGCGCGGCAGATCGATCGGCGCGATGCCGCAGGCCTTCATCACCGCGCGCACTTCGCGGATGGCGCGTATCTCGAGACCGAACGCGTCGCCCATGTGCACGAGCCGCTCGGGCAGCACGTTGAGCACGGCGCACGACGCGTTCGCAACGACGTTGAGCGCGAGCTTCGACCACTTCAGCGACCGATAATCCGATGCGGCGCCGGCCGCCAACCCGGCGGCCTCGAACGTGGCGAGCAGCCAGTTGTACGCGCTCGTCGATGCGAGCGGCGCGAACGCGATGCCGCCGCCGTTGGCCGCGACGGGCGTGCCGTCGCGCCCCGCTTCGACCGGCACCGTGAGCGCTGAGGCGACCACGCGATCCGCGCCGAAGGCCGCGGCCAGCAGCTCTTCGTTGCCGACGCCGTTCTGCGGGCTCACGATGATCGCGCCGGGGGCGTTCACGAGCGCGCGCTGGAGCGTCGCAATCGCGCCCGGCGTGTCGTAGGCCTTCACGGTGACGAGCGCGATGTCGGCCGCGACCGGCACGACCGCATCGAGTTCGCGCGGCGCATAGGCCACGTCGTTGCCGCTCGCGCCGAGGAGCCCGCCGAGATACCGGCCGACGGCGCCCGCACCGACGATGTAGACGTTCATCCGGCGCCGCCGACGCCCGTGCTGCCGAAGCCGCCCGCGCCGCGCAGCGTTCCGCCGACCGCGTCGCATGCGGCGAAATCGGCGCGCGCGACCGGCGCGACGACGAACTGCGCGATGCGGTCGCCGCGCTGCACGGTGAACGGTTCGCTGCCGAGGTTGACCATCAGCACGCCGACCGGGCCGCGGTAGTCGCTGTCGATCGTGCCGGGCGAATTGAGCAGGGTGACGCCCGCGCGGAGCGCGAGCCCGCTGCGCGGCCGAATCTGCACCTCGTAGCCTTCCGGGATCTCGAGGGTGAAGCCCGCCGGGATCAGCGCGCGCTCGCCGGGCTGCAGCACGACGGCAGCCTCGACCGCCGCGCACACGTCGGCCCCGGCGGCGCCCGCCGACATGTAGGCGGGCAGCGGCAAGCCGGCGCCCTCCGGCAGGCGCAACACGCCGATCGTGACGTTCACTTGCTCAGCAGATCCGCGAGTTCGGCCTGGAAGCTCTCGACGTCGCGGAACGACCGGTAGACGCTGGCGAAACGAATGTAGGCGACGGGATCGATCTTCTTGAGCGCTTCCATCAGCTTCTCGCCGACGAGCGAGGATTGCACTTCGTTCTCGCCGCGGGCGAAGAGTTGGCGCTCGAGGCCGGCTACGATGTCTTCCATCTGCGCGTCGGAGACGGGGCGCTTCTCGCACGAACGGCGCAGGCCGGTGAGGATCTTGTCGCGGTTGTACTGCTCGCGGCGACCGTCTTTCTTGACCACGAACAGGCGCGGGGCTTCCATCCGCTCGTAGGTGGTGAAGCGGTGTTTGCACGCCAAGCATTCGCGCCGCCGGCGGACCACGTTCTCGTCGTCACGGGAATCGACGACGCGGGTCTCGCTCTTACGGCAAGTCGGACAAATCAGGGCTCGCGGCTCCCGGCAGCATGAACCACAATATCTTGTGCTTCATGCTCAGTATACACGGCCCTGGTGCCGGGCGTCGCGCTTTAGCTCGCGGCGCCGATCTTGAACATCTTCGTGCCGCACACGGGGCACTTGCCCTCGGTCGCGGGACGGCCATTTTTCATCTGGATCTGGGTCGCGTCTTTCATCTCACGCTTGGTCTTGCACTTCACACAGTACGCTTCGGCTGCCATGGGTTGTCCTCTCTCGGTGTCCCGACCGCGCTCTACGTACGTCCGGTGCGGGTTCGCGCCTCGCTATTCCCACGCACACGGCGGATTCCTGGGCTTGCCGACGAGGGAGCCGGTCGTGATCGACGAGGGATGGACGGCCTGGTTCGGCGGTATCGCACGCGCGCGGAGCTCGAGGAGGAGGCCGGCGGACGCCTTGCCGCGACCACGGTCGGCGGCCTCTGGGTCGCCGGTTCGCTCGCCGGTTTGGCGGCGCCGACGGTCGCGATCGTCGGCACCCGCGCGCCATCCGACGACGGACGGCGGCTCGCGCAGCGCCTCGCTCGCGACCTCGGCCACGCCGGCGTCTGCGTGATCTCGGGCCTCGCGCTCGGGATCGACGCGGCGGCGCACGAGGGGGCGCTCGCGGCGGGAGCGCCGACGATCGGCGTGCTCGGCGGCGGGCACGACCGCTTCTTCCCGCCGCGGAACGCCGAACTCGCGCGCCGCATCGCGGCCGGCGGCGGCGCGGTCGTCTCGCCGTATGCGCCCGGGCACCCCGCGCTGCCGCACCAGTTCCTCGAGCGCAACGGCATCGTCGCGGCGCTCGCCGATGCGGTGGTCGTGGTGGAAGCGGCCGCGCGCAGCGGCGCGCTCAACACCGCGTCGTGGGCGGCCGACCTCTCCGTTCCGGTGCTCGCGTTTCCCGGCGACGTCGCGCGGCCGAAGGTCGCGGGCTGCCTCGCGCTGATCCGCGACGGGGCGACGCTCGTGCGCCACGCCGACGACGTACTCATGGCGATGCGCCTCCCGCCGGCCGGCGCGGGCGCTCGTGCAACGCCGGTCGCGCTGCGCCCCGGACGCGGATTGCTCGCGCTCCTGGACGCGGCGCCGGCGAACGCCGCCACGCTGATCGAGCGCAGCGGCTTGCTGCCGGCGCTCGCGCTCGCCGAACTCGGCGAACTGCTCGCGGCCGGCACGGTGGTCGAAGGCGCCGACGGATGCTTCCGCCGGGCCGCCGGCGGCGAACGGCGAAGCGCGGGCGATGCAGCTGCGGGTGATCGCGGTCGGCCGGATGCGCGAGGGGTACCTGGTCGCCGCGGCCGACGATTTCCGCCGGCGCCTGCGCCCCTACCACCGGCTGGATGAGGTCGAGGTGCGCGCCGCCGACGGCGGCGATCCGGAACGCGCGATGCAGCTCGAAGGCGAGGCGATCCTGCGGCTCATCGCGCCGGCCGATCACGTCTGGCTGCTCGAGCGAACGGGCATTGAATTCTCGAGCGACGAGCTCGCCGCGCGCTTCGACGCGCTCGCGCTGGAGGGGACCTCGCGCATCACGTTCGTCATCGCCGGCACGTACGGCGCATCGCCCGCGCTGCTCGCGCGCGCCAACGTGCGCTGGTCGCTCTCGCGCCTGACGTTCCTTCACGAATGGGCGCGCGCCATCGTGCTGGAGCAACTCTACCGCGCCGCGAAGATCGCGCACGACGAACCCTATCATCACTGAGCGGGGGGAGCGCGATGCGGACGGGATCACGGCCTTGGATCGCGGCGTTGCTCGCCGCGCTGGTGCTCGCGGCGTCGATCCCGGCCGCGGCGGCCACGCGCGTCGGCATCGTGATGCTGCACGGGCTGGGCGGCGTGCCGCTCGGCTCCGCGAACGCGCGCGGATTCGTCGTCGGCGGCACGCTGATCCCGGCGCTGCGACGCGCGGGCTACCTCGTCGCCACGCCCGAGCTCTGCTACGCGAGCCGGCGCATGTACGATCGCGCCTTCACCGACTGCTTTGCCGACGTCGACGCAGCGGTCGCCGCGCTGCGAGCGCAGGGCGCGACGACGATCGTCGTCGGCGGTGAGAGCCTCGGCGCGCTGATGGCGTTCGCCTACGCGTCGATCCACCCCGACGTCGTCGCGGTCGTGGCGTGCGCGCCGGCCGGTGACGCGGTGAGCAAGCGCGCCGCGGGCATCCGCAACGCCGTCACCAGCGCGCAGGCCGCGGTCGACGCGGGCCGCGGCGACGTGGTGCAGGCGTTCCCCGAAACGAACACCGGCCGCTACGGCCGCGAGGATTTCACCGTGCGCACGACGCCGCGCATCTACCTGAGCTTCCACGATCCCGACGGTCCGGCGAACCTCGAGATGGAGCTCTCGCGCGTGAACGCACCCGTGCTGTGGCTCGCGGGATCGCGCGACCGCACGCAACCCGGCGCGCCGCCGGACGCGCTCAACGTCGATCCGCGCACGACATTCCTCGTCATCGACTCCGATCACCTGAGCACGCCCGACGTAGGCACGCCGGCGATCCTGGCCTGGTTGCGCGGAGTCGTTCCGCAGCAGTAACTCGCCCGCGCGGCGAAGACGGCGCGGTGCATTCCACGGTCACCTTGCTCTCACTCGACGAACTCGGCGCGCGCTTCGCGGCGGCCGCGCGCGCGCTCTCTCCGGCGAGCGATCCGGTCGTTGCGTTCGAAGCACCGCGTCGTGCAGAGTTCGGCGACGTCGCGACCAACGTCGCGTTCGGCCTCGCGAAGGCCGCCAAAGCCGCACCGCAAGCGATCGCGACCGCGCTGATCGAACGCGCGCTCGCCGATGCGGCGGTGCGCGCGACGGTCGCCGACGCGACCGCGACCGCCGGCTTCATCAACCTGCGCCTCGTGCCGGGTTTCTGGCAGCGCACGATCGCGACGGTGCTCGAGCAGGGTCCCGCCTACGGCAAGGGCGCGCCGGTGAACGAGCGCATCTCGCTCGAGTTCGGCAGCGCGAATCCGACCGGGCCGCTCGTCGTCGTGCAAGGCCGCACGCTCTCGATCGGCGACACGCTGGCGAAGACGCTGCGCTTCGCGGGCTACGACGTCGAGACCGAGTGGATCATCAACGACGCGGGCTCGCGGCTCGACACGCTCGCGCAGTCGCTCTACGCGCGCTATCGCCAATTGTGGGAACCCGACTTTCCGTTTCCCGACGACGGCTATCCCGGCGACTACCTCGTGCCGGTCGCCGAACGCGTGCGCGAGCTCGACGGCGATCGCTGGCGCGATGCGCCCGAAGCGGAGTGGATGCCGTACTTCGGCATCTTCGGACGTGATGAGAACGTGCGCGAACAACAGTCGATCTGCACGCGCTTCGGCGTGACGATGGACCGTTGGCAGAGCGAAAAGGCGCTACACGACGGCGGCGACGTGACGACCGGCATCGAGCGGCTGAACGCGCGCGGGCTCACCTACGAGCACGAGGGCGCGCTCTGGGTGCGCACGACCGTGAGCGGCGACGACAAGGACCGCGTCGTGATCCGGCGCGACGGGCGGCCGTCATATTTCGCCGGCGACGTGGCCTATCATTACGACAAGCTGCAACGCGCCGATCGCGTGATCGACATCCTCGGGCCGGATCATCACGGCTTCATCGCGCGGCTCAACGCGCTCGCCGACGCCTACGACCGCAGCGGTGCGATCGAGGTGCTGATCGCGCAGCAGATCACGCTCAAGCGCGGCGATGAGATCGTCTCGATGTCCAAGCGCGCCGGGAACATCGTGACGCTCGAAGACATCATCGACGAGGTCGGCGTCGACGCCGCGCGCTTCTTCTTCGTGATGCTCTCGATCGACCAGCCGCTCACGTTCGACCTCGCGCTCGCGAAGGAACAATCGAGCGACAACCCCGTGTATTACGTGCAATACGGGCACGCGCGCATCGCGTCGGTCGTGCGCCGCGCCGCCGAGCGCGATGCGACGCTGGTCGATGCGGCGCGCGCGGGCGACCATCTGGATCGGCTCGGCGAGCCGAGCGAACTCGCGCTCGCGCGCCGCATGGCCGAATTCGGCGCGGTCGTCGCCGGCGTGGCTCGCGCCCGCGCGCCGCACCGCTTGCCGAAGTACGCGCGCGACGTCGCGAGCGACTTCCACCAGTTCTACACCGACTGCATGATCCTCACCGACGACCGCGAGCTCACGGTCGCGCGACTCGCGCTCGCGCTCGCGACGCAGACGGTGCTGGCGAAGGCGCTCGAACTCTGCGGGGTCAGTTCGCCGGAACAGATGTAGTCGGAACGCTGGTCGTCACGATCACCTCGGCGACGACGGGGTCGTGCGGGAAAACCGGCTCGAGCTCCTCGTCATCGAAGCCGTGCTCGGCGAGTTGCATGCGCACGAGCCACGGCAGCACGAAGTAGGTGAAGAGCACGCGCACGAGTGCGGCCGCGGGGATGCCGAGGATCAGGCCCCACATCCCGAAGAGTTCGCCGCCGGCGAAGACCGCGAACATCACGCCGATCGGCGAGACGCCGACCGCATCGGCCATGATCTTCGGCACCAGCACGCTATCGGCGATGCGCGCGATCACGAAGATCGCGATCGACACGTAGGCGGCCATCGTCGGGCCTTGCAAGAGGGCGAGCGCGAGCGCGAGCGCCTGCGCGAGGATCATGCCGAAGAACGGCACCGCGTAGCCGATCGCGCAGATCACGGCGACGAGCAGCGAGAACGAGAAGTGCGCGGGCGCGAGCGCGATCCACACGGCGGCGCCGACGATCGCGCACAGCGCGAGCTGCCCCGCGACGAAGTGCCCGAAGATCGAGGCGACCTCGACCAGTAGCGCGTTGGTCTTCGCGCGTCGCGAGGCCGGCACGAGGCCGAGCAACCCGCGCCGCACTTCGCGCCCGCGCGCGAGAAAGAACACCGAGAGGATCAGCGCCGAGGCGCCGATGAGGAACGCGTTGATCGTGCTGACGAGGATCGTGCCGAGCGAGGCCAGCGTGACGCTGAAGACCTCGCCGACGCGGCTGCCCACGTCTTCTTGAATCTGCCCGTAGGTCGGCAACTCGACGCGATTGCCGAGCTGCGATCGCACGAACCGCTCGAGTCCCGAGACCGCATCCTCCGATGCGCCCACGTAGTCGCTCGCGTGATTGAGCAACACGATGATCTGCGCGTAGGTGATCGGCACGATCACGAGCGCCAGCAGCACCAGCGCGCCGAGCAAGCCGAGGTACACGACCGCGATCGCCGCCGCGCGCGGCATCTTGCGTTCGAGCCGCATCACGAGCGGCGCGGCGCCGAACGCGATGAAGGCCGCCACCATGAAGATCGAGAGCGTGCGCGGGATGCGCACGCCGATGAACGTCGCGGCGGCGAGCACCGCGACGACGAGCGCGATGATGCCGACGCGCCGCTGCAGCGCCGCGTTCATAGCGCCTTCGTCAACAGACGGCGTTCGGTCGCGAAACCCGCACCGGCGTAGAGCGCGCGCGCGGCTTCGTTTTCCTCGGTGACCATCAGCGAAACGTGCGGGATGCCGCGATCGCGCGCGATCGCCTCGACCGCGTCGAGCAGCGCGCCACCGACGCCGCGACGGCGCGACCCCTCATCGACCGCCATGTAGGCGACGAACGCTTGCTCCTCGAGCGTGACTTCCTCGGGGAGATCGAACACGACGAGCACGAAACCGAGCGGCGCATCGCCGTCGGTCGCGATCAGGATCGCGTGGTCGCGCGTGAGCACGTAGTCGACCAGACGATCGTAGGCCTCGGCGACGAGTTCGGGATCGCCGGGGCGCATCGACGAGACGCTCGTTCCGCTCACGCGCCGTCCGAGTTCGCGGACGTAGGCGCGATCGGAGGTGGTCGCTCGCCGGATCGCCACCGTCGCGTTCATGCCGGGACCGGCGTTCGCTCTCGCCACACGGGCAGTAACGTTTCGAGGGCGGCGACCAGTGCGTCGTTCTGCTCGGGCGTGCCGATCGTGATGCGCAAGTACTGCGGCAGCCCGAGCTTGTCGCCCGAGCGCACGATGATGCCCCCGCGCATCAGGTCGTCGTACGCGGTCTCGGCCGCGACGGGTACGCGCACCGTCACAAAGTTCGCCGCGCACGCGTACATCGAGAGGCCCAAACGCGCGAAGGCCGCTTCGAGAAACGCTTTGCCCTCGTCGTTCATCGCGATCGTGCGCCGGCGGAACGCGTCGTCCTCGAGCGCGCCGCCGGCGGCCAGCGCCGCGGGACGCGAGACGTTGAACGGCACGCGCACGCGCTGCATCAACTCGATCATCTCGGCCGCGGCGAACCCGTAGCCGAAGCGCATCGACGCGAGACCGTAGAGCTTCGACATCGTCCGCGTCACGAGCGTGCCGGGCCGCGACTTCACGTAGTCGGTGCCTTCGACGCTGCGTGCGGGCATGTACTCGCGATAGGCCTGATCGATGAAGAGCAGCACGCGCTCGGGCAACGCCGCGGCGAAGCGCGCGAAGGCGTCGGGGTCGACACAGGTCGACGTCGGGTTGTTGGGATCGCAGACGACGACCGCTTTCGTTTTCGGGCCGACGGCGGCAAGCATCGCATCGAGATCGTGCACGCCGTCGCGCAGCGGCACGCGCACGGCGTTCGCCCCGACGAGCCGCGCGTTCGCGGGAAACAGCGAGAACGTCGGATCGCCCATCACGACCTCGTCGCCTGCATCGACGAACGCGAGGAAGAACATCAGCAAGATGTCGTTGCTGCCGTGACCGAGGATCGTGTTCTCCACGCGCAAGCCGAATGGCGCGGCGAGGCGCTCGCGCAGCTCGGTATGATCGTCGTTCGCGTAGAGGTGCGCATCGGAGAGCGAGGCGATCGCGTCCATGGCCTTCGGCGACGAACCGAGCGGGTTCTCGTTCGACGAGAGCTTGATGATGCGATCGAGGCCGAAGCGGCGGCGTGCTTGGTCGTTGGTGGTGCCGGCACTATACGGGTGCATCGCCAGCACCTCGGGCCGCGCGAGTGAAGCGTAATCCATCGGTGGACCGACGTTTTCGCCTTCCCGCGCAAGAACGCCCGTCGCGCGGCAGCGGGCGGCGTTAGCGCAGGAAGCGCGAGCCGGGTTCGGTGATGGGGTCGCCGGCGGCGCACTGCGGGCACGCGTCGGGTTCGAACGATGCGATCGGCATGTCGAGGACGGCGTAGACGGGCGCGCCGACGTCGACCGCCGCTCGAGCCACGAGCACGCCGACCGCGACGACCTGGCCGCCGTGCGCGTGCACCACGTCGATCACCTCGCGGATCGAGAGGCCGGTCGTGACGACGTCCTCCACGACCAGCACGCGATCGCCCGGATCGATGACGAAGCCGCGCCGCAGTTTCGGCTCGCCCGCCTCTTTCTCGACGAAGATCGCACGCGTGCCGAGTTGGCGGCCGCACTCGTAGCCGAGGACGATGCCGCCGACCGCCGCCGAGACCACGCACGCGACGTCGAGCGGCGGCATCATGCCGAGCAGCGTTGCCGCGATCCGCGCGAGCAATTCGGGATCCTCGAGCATGCGGAACTTCTGCACGAAGCGATTCGAGTGGCGGCCCGAGGAGAGCCGGAAGTGACCGCCGAGGATCGCACCGCGCGTCTCGAGTTCGGCGAGCAGCGCGTCGGCCGCGATGTCGTTCACGCGTGCAGATCCGCGAGGATCGCCTGCGCGGCCGCGGCCGGATCGGCGTCGTCGACGATCGGGCGACCGACCACGATGTAATCGGCGCCGGCGGCGCGCGCCTCGGCCGGCGTCGCGACGCGCTTCTGATCGCCGTGCGCGCTGCCGCCCGGGCGGATGCCCGGACAGAGCGCCGCGAACTCCGCGCCGAAGAAATTCTTGAGATCGGCGACCTCGGCGACCGAACACACCACGCCGTGTGCGCGTGCGTCGCGCGCGAGCGCCGCCAGCCGTATCGCGTTCTCGCCGGGACCGCCCTGCAGGCCCAACTCGTTGAGGTCTTCCGGTGCGATGCTCGTGAGGATCGTGACGGCGAGGACACCGGGCTCGGGGATGCCGAGTTCGGCCGCGCGTTCGCCGGCCGCTTCGACCGCGGCGCCCAGCATCTCGAGTCCGCCGAGCGCGTGCACCGTGAGCAGCGCGACGCCCGGACGCACCAGCGCGCGGACCGCCGCATGCACGGTGCGCGGGATGTCGTGCAGCTTGACGTCGAGCATGTACGGCACGCCCGCCGACGCGAACCGTTCCATCAGGGGTTCGCCGAAGCCGTAGACCGCCTCGTAGCCGATCTTGAACATCACGTCGATGCCGGAGAGTGCATCGACCAGCCGCTCCGCCCGCGCAAGCGTCGGGACATCGAGCGCGACGACGAGCCGCGTTGTCATGCGAGCGAGGTTGGCGACCGCGCCGGACGATCCCGCAGCGTAACTTTTCCATGACAAACGTGGTGTGATGTGAACGGATGCGTCAACGCTGCCGTTACATGGTATAAGGGGACGCAAGTGGCTTTGGCCACGAGAAAGGACACACCGAGATGGCCGGGATTCAGGTCTTCAAAACGTTAGCCGACGCGCTTCGAGCGGGCTACAGCGTCTACGACCGCACCGAAAACGGATATCTCGTCCGCACGCGCACGGCGAGCGGCTGGGCGATGGCGATCGTCACCTGTCGCTGAACCCACCGGACGACGGACGAAACACAACGAGCGGGCCGCTTCGGCGACCCGCTCGTTTTTGTTGTGACCGTCCGCGCTAGGTGCGGTCGGGCGGCGGAACGGGGCGCGCGAGCTCTTCGTAGCGCGGGCCGGGGCGGCCGGGTTCCGGCGGCGCGCCGTAGTTGGGGAACGGACCGCTGCCATTGGAGAAGGGCGGCGGCGCGGCCGGCGGCACGACGGGTCCGCGCATCAACGTGAACTGCGCGCCCGAAAGCAACGCGGTGATGATCTGCGCGATGCCGACGAACATCGGAATCAAGCCGCCGAGCAGCCACGGTCCGGGATGGATCGACGCGGGTTCGAAGGGCGCCTCGCCGGCGTGATAGCCGATGAACGAGAGACCGATCAGCAAGGCGAACCCGACCATGCCGGTCGTGATGCCCTTGCGCAAGAGGCACTGTGGCGAGTTTGGATCGTCGTAATCGTAGGGCGCCTGGGGCGGCACGGACATCCCGGCGTTCCACGGCGGCGGCGGCGCCCACTGGGCATTCCCCCGCGCAAACTTCCGGCCCAAGCGGCCTTCCGGCGGCGGCACGATCCCCCGCTCGAGCATCGCCATCCGCTCGCGATGATTGAGAATCCGCATGATGATCCAGCCGCCGATCGGCAAACCGAAGATGCAGATGATCCCGATGATCGCGACCGAGTTGTCGTCCATTCCGCTAGCCTTCCTGCGATGCGCGTTGAACCATGCCCCATCTACGGCCCGGCGACTCCGGTGTTTCGTCCGAAGTGCCTGAAACCTGATGCCGCCTCGCGCGTAGATGCACCAAGATGGGAGTGGCGCTGTTGGCTGAGCCCCCGGCGGAATCGAACGGCGACGCCGTACCGATCTCCGACGATGCGCTAATCGCGCAAACGTTGGCCGGCCGCGGCGACGCCTTCGGGACGCTCGTGGCGCGCTATGAGCGCGCCGTCTACCATCTTGCGTACCGTACCTTGCGCGACACCGAAGAGGCCAAGGACGCGACCCAGGAAGCCTGGATCAAAGCCTACCGGGCCCTCGCCTCGTTCCGGCCGGGCGCGAAGTTCTCGACCTGGATCTTCACGATCTGTTACCGCCTGTGCTGCGACCGGCTGGCGAAGCGCAAACGGTTTACCGGGGCCGAGATTCCCGACGTCGCCGACACCGCTCCCGGTCCGGCGGCGTCCTATGAAGCGGCGGAAGACGCCGCCCGCCTGCGTCGCGCGATCGACGCACTTCCCGAGAAGTACCGGGCCGTGATCACGTTATTCCATCTCCAAGGCAAACAGTACGAGGAAATCGCGACCGTCCTCGGTTTGCCGCTCGGCACGGTGAAAACGCATCTCTTCCGGGCAAAAGATCTACTACGGACCGCACTCAGCGATGGCGCGGCGCCACGGAGAACATCATGACCGACGACGAACTCGAACGCGCCCTTCTCGCCCTCCCGCTGGAGACGCCTCCGGCCGGATTGCACGAGCGCATCCTCGCCTCGACGGTCTATCGCTCCGCCGCCGCACCGGCGTTCCGCACGTGGGAAGTCTGCTTGCTCGTGCTCGCCGTGAGCCTCGTCGCGGTCGCCACGTTCGCGCTGCTCTCCGCCGTGCCCGATCTCGGCGACCGCTCGCAGATCGCCGTCGTCCACGCACTGCACGCGCTCGGTCTCTTCTCGGTGCGCACCTACGCCTGGTTCGCGGTCGGCGTCTCGACGGTGTGGGCGATTTCTAGCCTGACCCTCATGCCGGGGGTCCGTCGCCCGGTGTATAACCGGTAGAGCAACCAGCCGACCGGAGCACTCGTTGTTGACCGCAGCCAGCTCGACCTCGACCGAACGAACCTACAAGATTCTGCTCGTCGAAGACGACGCGCAGATCTTGCGCGTCCTCGAACTGGAACTCCGGCACGAAGGCTACGAGGTCGAGACCGCCCGCGACGGGCTGACGGGTTTGGAACGCGCGCTCAAGGAGCCCGACCTCGTCGTGCTCGACCTGATGCTGCCCAAGCTCGACGGCATGGAAGTCTGCGCGCGCATCCGCGCCAAGAGCAGCGTCCCGATCATCATGCTTACGGCCAAGGATCGCATCCCCGACCGCGTCGCCGGGCTCGACGCGGGCGCCGACGACTACCTCGCCAAGCCGTTCTCGATCGAGGAACTGCTGGCGCGGATCCGCGCCCGGCTGCGTGAAAAGGACCCGCACGAGAACGTGATCGGCGCGAAGGACCTCACGATGGACCGCGACCGCCACGAGGTCGTGCGCGCCGGCCGGCCGATCCAACTGACCGCCAAAGAGTACGCGCTGCTCGAATACCTGTTGCTGCACCGCAACAAAGTTCACACGCGCGACGAACTCTTCAACGGCGTGTGGGGCAGCGATTTCCTCGGCGACTCCAACCTGATCGACGTGTACATCCGCTACCTGCGCGGCAAGATCGACGACGGCTACGACGACAAGCTGATCCAGACCGTGCGCGGCGTGGGCTACGCGCTCAAAGAATAATCTTCAATTCACTCCAGACGCGCATCGCCGCGTCATACGCCGCGTTGATCGTCGTGATCATCGCGCTCGGCGCGGGCGCGATCGGCGTTGCCTTTCGCTCGCTGTTGTTGCAAGAGGCGCAGGCCGGCATCACGGTGACGATCGACGACATCGCGCGCGTCGCCGAGGCGAGCAACGCGCTCGGCTACTACGATCCCGCGACCGTGCTCGACACGCTCGCCAACAAAGAACAGCTCGATCACTGGGCGCCGCCCAACGAGTACGTGCAGATCGACACGATCGCCGGCTACCCGATCGGTAAGAGCTCCGACATGGGCGATCTGCGCCTCGTGCCGTTCCACCCCGCACCCGGTCAGACGCAAGCGTTCACGTTCGCACGCGATAGCGACGGCACGGCGCTCTTGGTGCTCAGCCGCGTGCTCTCGCAGAAAGGCAAGCCGCTCGTCGTCGCGCACGTGGCCGAGCGGCTCGACATCATCGACCGTGAGTCCAAGCGCGCGCGCACGATCCTCTTCCTCGCGGCGGTCGTCGCCTGCATCGCCGTCGTGCTCGCGTCGTTCTTCATCGCGCGCAGCGCCACCGACCCGATCGTGCGCCTCACGACCGCGATGGAGACGATCGGCTCCGAGCAAATCGATCGCCGCTTGCGCTGGCGCCGCTCCGACGAACTCGGCAAGCTCGCCGCGACGTTCGACGCGATGCTCGACCGGCTGCAAGACGCGTTCGCGCGCGAACGGCAATTCATCTCGGATGCCTCGCACGAGTTGAAGACGCCGCTCACCGTGATCAACGCGAACGCGCAGATGATCCGCCGCTGGGGCGACCGCGATCCGGTGGTCAAGGCGGAGAGCCTTGCGGCGATCGTCGACGAGTCGAGCCGGCTCGCCGAGATGGTCAGCGGCATGCTCGTGCTCGCGAAGGCCGACGCGGGCGATCACATTCCGAAAGAGCCGCTTGCCCTGGGTGGCATCATCGCCGACATCGTGGCGCACGCCAAGGAGCGCGCCGCCGCGAAGGGCGTCGCCGTGCGCGCCGAGTTGCCGCCCGACGGCGCGGTGATCGTCGGCGATGCGCCGCTGATCCGTCAGCTGATCGGCAACCTCGTCGACAACGCGGTGAAGTTCACCGAAGCGGGCGAGGTCGTCGCGGCGCTCGAGCGCGCCGACGGGTTCGCACGGATCACCGTGCGCGATACCGGGATCGGCATCGAGCCCGAGGTCGCCGAACGGCTCTTCGACCGCTTCTTCCGCGCCGACGCCTCGCATTCGCGGGCGATCGAGGGCACGGGCCTCGGGCTTGCGATCGTACGCAGCATCGCGCGCGTGCACGGCGGCACCGTGAGCGCGCGCGCCCGGTCCGGCGGCGGCTCGATCTTCACCGTCGATCTGCCGCTGCTCGAGCTCGACGACGATTCCTCACGCAACCTCAATGCAACGGCCTCGACGCTCGACGTAGAATCGTAGCGTGGCTTTCCCCGTGAACGGTGCCGTGCGGCGTCTCGCCGCCGGCGCCGTTCTTCTCGTTGCGGCGATCTTCCCGATGCCCGCTCGCGCGGCGTCGAGCAGCTTCACCATCGGCGACCAGTCGGTCGTCCAGGTGTGGGCAGGAAACAGGTCCGAGATCACGATCCGCGCATGGAACCGGCCGATGATCCAGTTCGACACCGACGACGAGGCCGTGCAGGTGCTGCGCCGGCCGATCATCTTCGGCACGCCGCAGAACCCGCTCTCGGTCGGCATTCCGCTGCGCACGGTGAAGGTCCGCGATCCGGTGACCGGACTGATGACCGACACGACGTTCGCGCCGGAAGAATTCCCGTACGCTGCCGACTTTCACGCGGGCGAGCACGACACGATCCGCATCGTCGCGGGCCAAGGCTCGCACCTCACCGTCATGGTGCCCGCAACGGTCGCGATCCTCGACGCACGCCTGCGCGGGAGCGGCGCGCTGACGATCGACGGCTACCACGGCAGCACGCTCTTCGCCACGTCGACCGGCGGAAAGATGACGCTCAGCAACGTCTCGAGCGCGTCGTTCTTGCAGCCGCTCTACGGCCGGCTCTTCGTGAGCGACTCGAGCTTCGATCGCTTGCGCGTGCGCTCCAACACGGCCGCGCTCATCTTCGACCGGGTGAACACGCGGCAGATCGAAGCGACCACCCTCTCGGGGCCCATCGTATGGGACGACGGCACGTTCGACGCGGGGCTCGCCCGCTTCGAATCGACCTACGGTGCGATCGCGATCGGCACCGCGAACGGCGCGCAGATCGAAGCGCGCTCGGGCGACGGCCGCATCGCGTGGATGTGGGACAAGCGCACGCCGATGGACGCCCGCGGCGAGGGCGAAGCGACCGCGACCGTCGACGGCGGCGGTCCGCTCGTCACCGCGGTCAGCGCGCACGGCAACGTCTTCCTCTACGACGGCTCGCTCGCGTCGCGCCGCGTCATCCCGCCCGACTGGCGCCGCCTCGACGCGCTGCTCCACCCGCCCGAGGTCACCGCGCCCCCGATCCCGACCTTCGCCCAACCGTCGCGCGAACGACGCCCACGCGACGGCTACCACGCCTTCCGCGAACTCCGCCGCGGCCCCATGCCGGAGGGCCGCTAGCGAAGGGCGGCGCCGCTCGCGAGGACGGCGTCGAGCGTGGCGTCGAGGTCGGCGGGGGTCGTGCGGTGGTTCATCACGTTCATGCGCAGGGCGAGCCGGCCGTCGACGTGCGTCGTCGAGGGCACCGCGATGCCGCGCTCTTGCAGATCGACCGCGATCGCGGCGTTGAGCGCGTTCGTGGCGGCGGCGTCGAGACCGGGCGCGGTGTAGCGGAAGCAGACGATGTTGAGCGTCACGGGCGCGAGCAACTCGAGGCCGGGCGTGCGCGCGATGCGTTCGCCGAGCGCGCGGGCCATCGCGCACTGCCGCGCGATCAGCTCGCCGAAGCGCGCGAGCCCGTAGGTCTTCATCGTGAACCAGACCTTCAGCGCGCGGAAGCCACGTGAGAGCTCGGGCGTGAAGTCGGTGAACCACGGCTCGCCCGCGGCCGCGCCGCGCGCCGTGCGCGTGAGATAGGGCGCGTGGTCGGCGAAGGTCGACGCGTGCAGCGCGCCGTCGCGCACGATCACCGCGCCCGCGTCGTAGGGCACGTGCAGCCACTTGTGCAGATCGAACGCGATCGAGTCGGCCCGTTCGATACCGGCGACGAGCGCGCGTTCCGCCGGCGCCAGTTGCGCGAGCGCGCCGAACGCGCCGTCGACGTGGAACCACAGGCCTTCGTCATGCGCGAGATCGGCGAGCGCGGCGAGATCGTCGACCGCGCCGGTGCCGGCGCTGCCGGCCGTGCCGACGATGCAGAACGGCACGGCGCCGAGCGCGCGGTCCGCGTCGATCGCAACGCGCAATGCCGCGACGTCGAGTCGCCGGCGCGCATCGATGCCGACCGAGCGCAGCGCGCCGCTCCCCAAACCCGCGACGTCGAACGCGCGCGCGACCGACGTGTGTACTTCGCTCGACGCGTAGCCGCGCAGCGCACCGGCCGTGGCGAGGCCGCCCGTGCGCACGTCGGCACCCGCCGCCGCGCGGCGCGCGACGAGGAGCGCGATCAGGTTCGCCATCGACGATCCGGTCGTCAGCACGCCGCTCGCGCTCGCCGGGAAACCGAACACCTCGCACCACCAGCGGATCACGCGCCGCTCCACCTCGACCGCCGCGTGATCGCGTCCGCCCACGTTCGCGTCCATACCGGCGGCGAGCACGTCGGCGAGCACGCCGACGCCGGTGCCCGCGCCGTGCACCCAGCCGAAGAACCGCGGGTGGCGGTTGTCGACCGCATACGGCGCGATCCGTTCGGCGAACTGCGCGTACACGTCGGCCGCATCGCTCGGCGCAGCGGGCAGCGCATCGTCGCCGAGCGACGCGCGCACCGCGGCCGGAATCTCACGCCACGGCCGCCCGTCGCGAAGGTCGCGCAACGCATCGAACGTGTCGTCGAGCGCGCGGTGCGCGAGCGCGCGCAATTCGTCCCAGTTCTCCGGATCGAGGCTCACAGCAAGAATTTACGGACCATCGCGACGTCGAGCTTGAACGTGTGCTGCGGCAACACCGCCTCGACGTGATACCCGCACGCGAGGTAGAAGCGCAGCGCCTCGCTCTGATCCATCACCGCGACCGACACCTTGTGGCAGTTGTAGTAGTTCGCGATCTGCTCGCAGCGCTCGAGCAGCGCGCGACCGATACCGCGCCGGCGATGAGCCGGATCGACGTAGAGCGCCTCGACGTGCGCGAGCGACGCCGCGATGCGCGTGCGCAGCGCCGCCACGATCGCGCCGTCGACCGTCGCGACGACATCGCTGGTCTGCTCGAACCAGACGACCTTGAACGCCCACTGCTCGCTGCGCCACGCGCGATCGCGCTCGCGCCAGAAGGCGTCGGCGGCGCCGGGCTTCGCGACCTCGATCTCAAGCAACATCGCTTCCCCGAATCGGGGCGTCATACGTCCACCCGTCGTAGGCCGCGTACACGCGCACGCCGAGCTCGTCTTCGAGCTCGTAGGCGAGCTTGCGCGGATCGCGCTCGAGCATCTTCGTGCCGAAGTGCGTCATGATCGCTGCCTTCGGCGCGATCGCACCGATCAGGTGCTTGGCCTGATCGAGCGTGAGGTGATCGACGTTCATCGAGTCCGCGTAGCGCAGCACGTTGATGATCAGCACGTCGGGCGCGTGCGCGCGGTAATCGTCGATCAGCGCCTCGAAGTAGCGCGTGCACGGCAGATACGACACCGTACAGCCCGCGTAGCGGAAGTGCAGGCCATACGTCTCTACCGGATGCTGGTGACGGATCGACGCGGTCACCTCGAC